>OFMJ01000003.1_pt1 | contig 255700 bp, 245 predicted proteins | sample 1541801 | NCBI WGS metagenome assembly OFMJ01 (sample SAMN04209234, study PRJEB22552) | human gut metagenome | biome: gut; material: feces | host: Homo sapiens | place: USA: Oklahoma
GATAGACAATGCTCTTTTCTTTGCTGATTTCCACATGATCGATTGGAATCTGCAACACTCTTTCCAAAAGTCCCTTGCAGTTGTCCTCATTCATCATCACTGCACCAAACATGAAATTATCTTTGATCGTGAGTTCCTTTAACTGTTTTTTTCTTCTCATATGACTCCTCCATACACAGAGGAATTCTATGAGATGATTGTAGCAGATAAAAGCGTAGATAGCCAGTATGATTTCTCAATTAATTTTTTCAAAAAAATGATTCAGCAAATGGCATATTATACTAATCTTATGTTATACAAGATCAGATATCAAATACCTAAACCAATTTGATTCCCTACAATAACTTCTAATATTTTATCAACAATAATTCTTTTAAATCTCTTATCATCATTTCATAACTGCCTTTTAATGGCTCAAAATATTTGTATATATAAATCCAACCTGTAATCAAGCCAACAAACATTAGTAAAAGCACAGCAAGAAGTATCCATGCATTAAAATTTATTCCTAATATCCCCAGATTTTGAAAAGAAATTGTCAAAATTCCTGCACATGCCGAAAAAAACAATAATATAATCTTCTTCCGTTCTTTTTCTTCTTGATTCTTTCCAGTTACATATTCATGTTATAATTTTTATTAGTTTCTCATATACTCTCTATATATCCACACACTTGCCGCAACCGGTGGAGTTACTCTCATACGTTTTGCCTTATCATTTTCCATTTGTGGAACTTCAATTAAATGATTTTTTATTTTTGCCTCTTTTAGCTGCTGCCAAGAGATAAATCCGATTTTCTTATTAACTGAATTCACTCCATTTTTTACATTTTTATCAAATTGTGCTCTTATCTCTCTAGAACTCAATTTGCTCTCTATATGAACTAGCAATTGTGGTTTTCCACCCTCTACCCAGTCCCGATAAAACGCCAGTGCATTTTCTTTCATATCAAATTTATCTAGTATTATATTAATCTCATCTTCTATTAGTTTTCTGATACTTTTTTCTAAAACATCTATCGTAAATCTTTTCGGATTTGCTTTGCAATCGTTCGCTACTATAGCAGTGCCAAATGAAATGCTATGTTTCTTCTTAGATATCGAAGCATCTTTTCCGCGCAAGATATAAAGAATATAATTATCACTGGTTTTCACAATTACATTTACACCTAAATGGTTAGAAAAAGGCATATCTTCTAAAGGATAAATTCTTTCCCCCATTGTAAATATCTTGCGTAGCGAAAGACCATCTTTCCAAAGATAATCCATTGCCCTATTTGTTGCAAGTGATTCAAAAAATATTGTCCGTGATGTATACAATTTGATTTTTTCTTGCGGTTCATTTAAACTCTCATCTTCTTTTTCCCAACGGTCCACACGAATCAAGTAGTTGTTATATGTATGCGATTCACCATGAGCCAATATATTTTCTTCAAAATGATGAGCAATCACTTCTGGCAATACATAATATTTTCCCGGCTTATCTTCTAACTCTAAAACAAATGACTTATTTGGTTTTTTTACCCATAATATTTCTTCTGGTAATGTGCATTCATACTCTTTATTTTTGATTGTCAAAAATTTATTTTTCGACTCTTTATACTGAGATACCAACTCCTCATAATCTGGATTTAATTTAATTAAATCCTCTATTTTCCCCATACCCCACCGAATGCATTTTCCTGCAACTATGGCAAAAATTGCTACCGCTATTATACTTAGTGCTGTAATAACTATCTCTTGTATCAAATTTTCTTTAAGTTCTTGATATAGAAACTTGCTCTTAAAAAATAAAATCCAAAATAGAATAAGTATCAAAACACTAAAAAAACTGACAATGCTTTTTCTATTGTTTCCTTTCTCCATTTTCGCAAATTTCTAATTAACCAACGCTTCATTCCCTTTTCTCCTACTCTTCCATATGTTTTAGAATCTCTGTGAGTAAATATTCAAAATAATCATACGGTTTCAGATTGTTTGCTTTTGCTGTTTCAGCAATGGTATAGATGACTGCACTACTTCCTCTCCTGCGATATACTCTGATAGAGATGTCAAAGCAAATAAAGCTACTAGACAAGTGCTTACTTTATAAATCTTCCCAGTTATTAAAATCTGCATCAAAAATCTTCTCAAATGTATCTTTTTCTGCATTTTTATCTAACAAAATATCATAACAGTATTCCTGCCTTGCAAACTCTATGAAGCCCTCTAATAACATTTGTTCCATCCCCCCGCCTCCTCACGAATGTCCATAAAATTTTTTTCTTTCACACAATATATTATTTCTCCTCATACAAATTCGCAGTAACCGTATGATTGTTGTCTGTTCCGTATTCATATTGATCTCATTTTCTAAAATCTTTCATCTGAGATTTGTTGGATTCGTAATAATATGCTTCATAATTGCCCACCACCAATTTGAGACATCCATAAAATGTTTTTCATGATACTACAAGCTCTCTGGAATCTCCATCTAGACTTTAGGTTAAATTTACGCTTTCACCATCTCTATTCCCACAAATCTTTTGGAAAAGCTTTTAATACCTTTTCTTGCATTTCATCTAATTTCGGCAATTTCATCGGCTCCATATTTAATGCTTCATCTATACTATCGGCTACTTTTATATCATTTCGTCCCGTACTTTCATACCAATCCATATATTTGAACAAATCTCCTCCATTGTTTAACAAAATAGCAGGTATCCCATACGTTTCCGCTAAAATAATCCCATGTAATGAAGAACTAATAACTAATTTCGATTTTACAATCTCATCGATTACGAATTCATAATCGGTTGTTAACATGTTTATTCTATTATAATTATCATAAAGTGAATCATCTGAAAAATGAGTAATCAAAGATATGTCATATTCTTTTTGCAAATTTTCAGGCTTATAAATATACGGCATCAAAACAACTGGATCTCCATATATCTCTGGACATTTTATTCCCAATTCTGTCAAAGCGCTTCTAGTCTTTGGCCCCCTTACACTTCTTATGTCTAATTCTGCTAATTTTAAACGCTTTAAATATAACCTGTATGGCGATAAAAGACCGCTTCCCCAAACAGTAGCTTTTTGACATCCAAATCCCAAAATAGAGCCTACGGCATAAAGATGCTTATATCCTCCCCCGTATTCTTTTTGTGGTTTAAAATAATCAACTATAATTTTCGAAAGATAATCCCCTAAATTTTCTTGATTAGAATTTAATTTCCAATAGTGAAGATTAACATCCTTCTGACTAGTATTCCTCGAGAAATCACTGAGAATAATTTCATTTCTATATTTATAAACTTTTCTAGTATTTTTATATTTATCATAAAGTTTTTGTTTATCCAAAATCATCTGATTAATAGATTGCACTATCCCCATTTTTATTCCTCCACTTTTAAAATCGTTTGAACATTACGTCTTGGCGAAACAGCCACTTTATATTGTTGCTCCGGTGCATAGCCAGCCATTATTAGTGAAACCACTTTATGAGAACTAGGAATGTTTAAAATTTCACGAAGCTTACTATCCATATCCGGTTCCGCTCCCCATATTATTGGACATCCTACTAATCCAAAATTTTCTAACGAATAAAGCAAGTTCATTACAAAAATACCACCATCTACAAAAACCACATTTCTTTCAAACTCATTTAAATACAAGCCTAAATCTCCTGTTACTGCAAAAATAACTCCAGGTTTTCCAAAACCTCTCACACCGCCATGCATTTCCATTATTTTTTTTTGCTTTTCTGCGTTTATACATGCAAATATATGGATAGCTTGTCTATTGCAAGCACTCGGAGCCGTTTGCGCTAATTCTACAACCTTTTCAAGAATAGTCGCCTCAACTTTCTTCTCAGAATAGTATCTGCAACTATGCCTACTGTAAGCTATTTGGGAAAAATCAATTTTTTTCTTTCCATCAATCAATAAAATTCCTGCACTTTTTTCCTCCATGTTCTTGTATTTCTTTGGAATAAAATCAGTGTTTACCCCACACTCTTTTTGAAATTTTTCATACGCACTTATTGTGGCTTTTGCCAAACCGATTACTTCCATATCTTTCTTGTTATTCTGTTTCTCATATTTTTGGCACAAATCTATCAACCTAATAATTTTCTCTTTTCCAAAACCAACTCTACAGTTCGGCAACGACATTCCTTTTTCTATCGTATGAGAAAGTATCCTTATCTCTGCTACTATATTCTCTATATTATTTTCATTCATACAAGAGTATTTAAAAAACTGTTTCATATCATATTTATATAAATAATTCAAATATCTTGTTTTGCCAAATTCAGTATTCTTATATATCCACTGTTTTATTTTTTCAAGCATTGTAATGCACCTTCTAATTTTTCTATTGACTCACTTCTGATTTTCATTAAATCCATTTCAAATTTCTCTGAATCAAATTTTTGTTCCATAGTTTCCTTAAATATTTCTTGATCACATGTTTCCGAAATCAAATATTTTTGTTCTCCCAATTTAACAACAATATCTTTCACCTTTTCACGATATGGCAAAATACAACACTGTTTATGGTTTAATAAAGTAAAAATGGCTCCATGAAAAGTACTCGTAAATACATATGCTGCCTCTGAAATCAATCTACTAAATTGTAATGCTGAACATTCAATTACCTCATCAACCCATGAATGCCAAAAACACACTGATACTATTTTCAATTGTTCATTCTCAGCAAATTTTTTTATCTGCTTTATCATATTTTTGTCAACACCATATGTATATACTAACAAATATTTCTCTTTTGGTATTTTCACATCTTCTTCCATTTTTGATAAAGGTAATAATAATGTTGGATCGCAAACCTCTTCCAGATTTTCTATATTACACTTTTTTAAAATCTGATGTGTATGTTCATCCCTTACCATAATTTTATCAAATTTGCAAACATCTAACTTTCTATTTTCATAGCTTTGAAAAGTTTCTTCAGACATAGCTCCCATACTAACCGCATACGCAAGCTTTGATATTCTTTCCGCTCCTTCTCCCCAAAATAATCCTTCACGAAAATATGAATTATCCAAATTCCATATTTCATCGCTACCATAAATAATGCAATCTAATTTTTCCAAATGCATTTTTTCTTTTGGTAACAGTTTCAATTTCTTCATATCTTCTAAAAAATACTTTGATTTTTGAATTCTCAAAAAAAATTCTCTTTTGGGATTAATTTTCATAACACATTTTTGTACACTTTTCCATTTAGACATATTTTGAATAACATATACTTCATGTCCCGCTGTCTCTAAAACAGTTTTCAATGCATATGCTTGCAAAAATGATCCTAAATTTGTTATCGATTCATACACTGTTACAATTCCTATTTTCATAACTTATCCTCTGCTTTTAATTTCTGACACTATTTGTCGAATAACCTCAAAATCAACTTTTTCATCAAATTTTCTTGCAAATATTTTATTTGAATTTTTTAATTTTTCCAAGTCAGCCATAGTATATATATGTGGTGAGTTAACACAATTTGTCCAATCTATTTCTCTTAAATCATCTGGTTCTCCTTTTTCATTCAAAAAGATTCTATTCTTAAAGAAATCCGAATTACAAAGTAAATATTGTTTATAGCACTCATCAGCACAACTAGTTACTCTACATATTTGATGAATAAATTTTTCTTTTTCCACAAGATATTTTACCGCCTCATATGTTAAAGAACACCAATTAGCTCCTTTTTTAAATTCCATATTGTATTTTTTTATACGGTCAATTTTTAATTTATTCTGTAAACCATACAATTTAGCAGTAATTTTTTTATTCCAATTTTTAGGGAAATGATAACGACTTAACCTTTCATAATCCCAATGCGTCGTTTTATCAGTATAATAAATAAATTCTTTATGATCATGTTTTTCAAAAAAATCATGTATCTCATTTTGAGATTTCAATGGCAAATCTACTCCTGAAATCAAATGATAATATTTATATTTATGTTTAATTGCCGCTTTATACAAAACTAATTCAGTCCAAACTTGAGAACTTCCCCCCCATTTTACATCTATCCGTTCCGATGTAAAATATACTTTTGAATGTGTACACATATTTTCGTATTTTTTAACATCAAAATCTTTTACCTTTTTGTCAATATGTATATATATATCATTACGGACATCATCAATTAATTGTAGTAGCAGACTTAGTAAACTAAAATTATTGTGTGCCATAATAAGATAAGCATGCTTATTACTTATTTCCACTTTCATCACTCCTTCATTTGTGTGTATTTATAATTTTATCAAAAATTTGTTTGCGTTGTTCTTTATTAAACATTACCAACAATGTAATGATACCTCCAATAAAAAGATCAACTATTCCATTCACAATCAGCATTCCCCATGAACTAGGTGGAATAAGTTGCTTCACTCCCGTATCCACTAACATCAAGACTCCTATGTTCAATAAATTTTTTAAAATCACTGGATAAAATGTAAATGCATCTATTTTTAAGCATTTTGCTGCATAAATTGGAGTAAATGTTAAATTTCTTATAATTCCATAAATGGAACTAATCCCAACAATTGCATATATCCCTAAATCAGTATATTTCAAACAGAAAAATGTAGTTATAATACTCAATATTCCAGTAACTAATAGTGCTATTGAATTTTTTTTCACTTGATTTGTTAAACTAAAAATACTATATAAAGAATAAATACATCCACTAATTAAAACAGTTCCAGTACTTATTATTGTTAATCGCTGCAACAAGGTTGCATTATTATATGGTAGCCAAAGATGATAAAAATCTTTAGCATAAATAATCAACATTGATAAACATATTCCCGATATGGCAGACAATACATTAATAGATTTCTTTATTGACTTCATCAACTCCTCTTTCATTCCTTTTGAATAATATTCTAAAAATTCAGGATAAAATGAATCTGAAAGAAGCGCTACCACTGAAGTATATAAACTTGGAATAGTCTTTGCTATTGACACGTTGCCAGTCATGACTCCATTAATAAACAAATTACTTAACAACAAATCTAATCCATCAAGTAAAATTTGGCTCAATTTAGTAATTGAGTTCCAAATTCCTGCACTAATTAGAGTCTTTATTGCTTTAAGTGAAAAAAAGCGTCTACTTACTTTTAATTCAGGTGTATATTTTTTAGTATAATAAATATTAAATCCAATACAATAAAATCCTGTTATAAATGTCGCTAATACAACAAAATATATCTTCCCACTAAAAATTGTAAAAAACACGAAAATTAATAATACCCTAAGAATATTTGACTCTAATGTTCTAAAACTGCCCTTCCACAAAAGGTTTTTTGCATATAGTACAATTCCAAAAAATGCACCTAATAAACTAATAACAAAATTTATAAATATAATGGCAAACGTGATTTTAGCATCCCACAGCAAATTTGAACTAATATTTAAAATATCAATATTTACTATCAGCCAAACAGCTGGAATTAAAATAATAAAAGCAAAAATTGTATTGGCAATTAAAACTGAGCTAAAATATGTATTAGCTTTATCTGTATCTTTTTTATGTAACTCAATTATAATAAAACGACTTGCCATTGAATTCAAAGCTGCTGTTATTATGTTTATATAATTTATAAAACTATTTGCCAATCCAACTAGCCCATACGCCTCAGTCCCCACTGTTTTTGTAATGTATGGCGTTAGAAAAAAACTAATTATCATACTAACACCAAATGAAAGAATATTGGCAATCATATTAAATACTACTGCTTTATTTTTTTTATTCATAGTTAATCTCCACATTTTATTTTACAAATTGTTCAAAATAGATATATCATCAATATATTCACTTACAATTGAATATTCATCCCCTTTTAATCCCTTTAATTCTGGGACATATATCGCTCCGTCTACTTTATCATAAGCAAAACATAGTTTTGATTTTAATGGTAGAGTTATAAATTTTTCTACATCTTCCTTCGAACAAATTTCTCTTTGTGATAGTTTAAAAATAATATGTTCTAAATTTATACGCTCTAATCGCCTATTCCATTTTTTTCTAGCTTCTTGTTCTGATTTATAATGCATAAAATATATCTCAATATCTCCTAATTTTGCTATTGGATAAGGAATATCATTCTTTAATTCAGCATAATAAGAAGATGCTTCCCATGGAATAAACTCTAGCTCTTTTTTTAAATAATTTTCAAAGTCTGAACAAAATTTCACAAAATCGTGTCCTAAGATAAATAGCCCTATTGTTGGGGTATAATATTTGATACCAAATTTCTGATATATTCTCCCTCCCCAACAATTATTAGATATAATCGTAAAATCCGTATTTTTCAATTTGCTTCTATTCTTATAACATTCCACATTGTTATTAAATTTTATAATTGCATTTTTAAATTTTCGTACTAGCATCTTCTTTTCACCCTATATATCTATATTTTTCTAGTTAATTTTCTCAAAAAATAATAAACACATATAAATCTCTTATTCACTCTACATATCTTTTCAAAAAATTTCATTTTCCCTTTTATATTTATATTTGTTTCATCTAGCAACTCTTTCAGCTTATTCTCCATAGCCTTACTTTCTTTATAATAACTATTTTTTCGCGCATCACAATACAAATTTATTAAACACATAAAATATCTTGCATTTTCTTTGTCTAAAAGATTTTGATAACCAACTTTTTTCAAATAATTTTTCCGGTATTGAATAGCTATAAATACTTCCATTTTTTTTGGTGCAAAACCAGATTTGACAATACTTCCAGGACGCATAATGTAATAATATAACTCTCGATTAACATATAAACAATTCCTAGTTCGATCTAATATATCTGTTACCATATATTCGTCTTCATGAATAATTCCTTCTTTAAAGCGCAAGTTTTCAAATAATCGTTTATGATACATTTTTGTACATGCAGATGCTGCCATTCCCCCTATCTTATACAAATTTTCAAACAGCAATTCTTTATCTGTACAAAATTGTATTTCCTCATCTTGTATATCATCTACAATAATTTCTTCATTGTTCATTATTTCCTTATAACGAAACTGAATCAAATCCAAACTATATTCTGCTTTCGTCTGCAAATCAACTAAATACTCTACAGTGTTCGGTGCTAAACAATCATCTCCATCTACAAAAAGTATATACTCACCCTGAGCAATATCAAGCCCAGCGTTTCTAGCAGAAGATAAACCTCCATTTTTCTTGTGAATTACTATAATTCTAGAATCCTTTTCTGCATATTGCTCACATATCTCTCCACTATAATCACTTGATCCATCATCAACCAATATAATTTCCAAAAGCGGATATGCCTGATTTATGAGGCTTCTAATACATTTATCGACATAATTTTCCACATTATATATCGGTACAATACAGCTTACTTTATACATTTTATATCCTCTTTCTACATAAATCATCTAAATTTTTTATGATAAAAAAGTTTCATTCGCATAATATAAGAATATATTTGCTTATGAACAGCATACTTATAGCACTTTTTCCAATTCTCTTTATCAACCGCTGAATTATTTATTAGGTAAGTTATTGCCAAGCCACAAACTTCTTTTAGAGAAGTTTGTTCAAAATATTTGGTTTCTTTATTGTTTCTAATAATTCGAGATAATATATCTATAAAACATTTAATCTCTTCTTCCGAAAATTTCTTATACTCCCCACAACAATAATTTAAAAACACTCTTCTTTCTTCTTCTGTTAACTCTATTTTTAAATTATGCATTCTTATCAATATAAAATCTTCTAAGATTTTTTTATCTTTTGCTGTATATTTTTGCGTAATTTGGTTCTCATGAATTCTGTAATAATGAAGTGGCTCAGCAAGCATCGCAATTTCCCCAACATTTGTCATTCTCCACCACAAATGATAGTCTTCTGCTCCTGCAAAATTAACATCATATTTAAGTCTATTTTCATCTAATATTTGTTTTCTTATCATTACTGTTGGATGTGCAATGCAAGAACTGAACAAAAGTTCTGCTTTTAGTTTATTTGAGTTTGTTGAAAAAACACGTGTCTGTGTCATAACATTCTCTCCAAATATTTTTATTCCGGTTCCAAGGATGCAGACTTCTTCATGAGAGTCCATATATAATACTTGCTTTTCCAAACGAGTTGCGACTGCAATATCATCTGCATCAAACCTTGCTATATATTTTCCTTTTGAGGCATCTATTCCCCTATTAAGAGTCATAACAATTCCTTGGTTCACTTCATTTTCTAAATACACGATTCTACAATCATTATAGGAAAAAATAATATCCTTTGTTTTATCTTGAGAACCATCGTTAATAATAATAAATTCAAAATCTGTATAAGTTTGGTTTAAAATACTGTCCATCGCTTCTTTTAAATATTTTTCACCATTATATACCGGCATAACCACGCTGACCTTACACATTTCTTTCTCGCTCCCTTTTTTTCTGTTTCAATTGATATAACTTTCCTAAAATTAATAATACCGATACCTGTTTATATTCTAATAACTTACTTTTCCAATCTAGAACATCACATTCCTCTAATGTCTCGATTAAGTTCTGATCACTTACCAATTCCTTTAATTTTATCCTCTTTTCACCTAGTTTGAGTGGAGAATCTGCATTATATAAATTATATACAATTGACATATATGTAACCAAAAACTGCTGATTATAAGCTTGTCTATAGGATTTGTCCTCATTCCAAAATCTTTCGAGTGCATCTAAAACTTCTTTACGGTACTTATTAGTAATTCCCAATAAGTTTGGATAATACTTATTTACTGCACTGCCTGTTCTCACGTAACGATTATAATATGCTTTCTTTAAATAATAAAATTTTTCACTATTTCCCATGACATTTAAATTAAAAATACGATCCTCTGATAATGGTAAATCGGTTGGAAACTGAATTGTATGAAACTTGAGTAATTCTTTTTTATAAATACACCGGCATGCCGATCCTGCAATTTCTCTTAAATTCAAAGGAGTAATTTCCTTTTTATTCAACAAAATACTTTCATTTAGAGAAGAAATTGTATCTGCTTCTTTTTTATTATCATCATACACCGTACAAACATCACACATTACAATATCCACGTCTTTATTTTTAGCATGATAATACATCTCTTGATACATCTCTTTTTCTATCCAATCATCACTATCAATAAAGCCTATGTATTCCCCTTTTGCCGTTTGTGTCCCAACATTTCTAGCAATACTAACTCCCTCATTTTTCTTGTGTATTACACGTACTCTTTTATCTTTTTCACTGTAAAGATCGCAAATCTCTCCACTATTATCAGTTGAACCATCATCTATTAAAATGAGCTCAATTTCTTGCAAATTTTGATTTACTATCGACTCTAAACATTTATATAAATATTCTCCTGTATTATAAATCGGAACAATAATACTTACTAGTATATTACTCATTGACTTTCTCCCTACTTTTTAAATAATGTATTCTTCCCATAAGTATTCCCAAAATTAAATACGGAATCATATTCGGATTAGGTGCAAATAGTCCTAGCTCAAAAGACTGTTGAATCAAAATTAAGCAAAAAGCAATTGCACTTCCAAATACATAAGAATCTTTTAAAAATCCTTTTCCACTTGCTAATATTTTATGCAAAAACTTCACCCACACCGTATATCCTACAATCCCATATGTCATCAAGCATGAAATTGCACAGTTGTGCCAATAGCCTGCCTGTAATTGTCCAGACCCCAACAACCATGAGTTTTTTAAGTTCTTAATTCCATCAAACCAAATATCTTCTCTCCCATTAAATATCGGTTTTTCAAAATTACGCAAACTCCACAAATTCAAAGCATCATATATAGGCATTTGGGATATTATAACAATAAGTATCGCTATGATAAGTGGAATATTTAATATCCATCCTAATCTTTTAGACATATTCTTATTAGAAAATATTCTCAACCTAAACAATATAATCAGCATACATAATATAATCATCATGGTACTTGATCGTGAATCTGTTTGTTCTGTAAAATTGATGTATGTCAATGATATTACCACAAAAAACACTGTCCTAAATTTTAATTTCATTCTAGCCTCAGTATCAAAAAATGAAATAGCAAAAACTGCATAACTAAAAAAGCCAATCATAGCAATTGAATTCTCATTCCAATTGCTTAATGCAGTTCCGTACACATATATATATAATATGGAAAATCCCAAAGCAACATATATATATGAAACCATATTTATATATGATTTTTTTATTTTTAGCTGCGAAATTATATAAACAACTAGAAACACATATATATATTCCATTGATGAAAAATCAAATCTTTTTATCAAAGATATCCCTACAAATACTCCCACAAATGTTATTATATATACAAACATTTTCAATTCTATTTTAGGATGACTTCTAATCTGCCATGCAAACATATATAATGAAATTCCTATTAATAACAATTTTAATATGCCATTTGTATTGTATGTTTGTCCTAATCCTGTTCCATTAAATAACGCAAACACCCATATCAATACAGAAAATAATACAAAACTATACTTTTTTATCATAATTTCCTTTTCTTTCTCATATATAATCTATAAGCCAAATAACCAACCGGAGAAAAACTAGCTACCAAAAATTTATTTGCTCCTTTATAAATATATTCATCATTATTTGCCATTCTCTTAAAAGCATGATAGCGAACAATATATCCGAATCTTTCCCGAAAACTAGCCGCCATATCTATTCTTTGTCTGTAATAAATCTGATAACCAGTCGGATTGTTTAATACTACTCTCATAAAATTTTGCGTATATCCATCTTCACAATATTCACATACTGTAAGAACTTGATTAAACAAATACATATCACCTTGTTGATCTATCTGATCATAGACAACACATTCACTCATAAATTTTTCATTATTTATCGCAGGAAATAAATATTTCCTTGCAATATTAGTTTTATATATTAATGTAAATTCCCCTTTGCAATTATATTTTTGCCCCAACTCAATTAATTTACATTTTTCGATGCCACTTGGTAACTTATCACTCAAAATTTTTCCCCTAGCATCTCTTTTCAATGCAATAATTCCATTATACGTTTTATCTTTTATTTTTTCATATAAAACTATCAACTCTTCAATTGCAGTTTCTTCTAAAAAATCATCAGAATCGACACAAACAAACAAATCACCTTTTGCTTGTATAACCCCTAAATTATATGCCGTATATTTTCCACCATTCTTTTTTTTCAAATAACGTATGGCAAATTTATCTGTACACTTTATAAACTGATTCACTATATCTTCTGTTCCATCATTAGAACCATCATCTACTATTAACCACTCAAAATCATCACTTGTTTGATTCATTAATTTTTCATACAACCGATGAAGTTTTTCTTTCCTATTGTATGTCGGTGTAAAAACTGTAACTCTCACTACAAATTCCTTTCTGAAGCTGCATTTTAATTTGTCAATCGCTTTCTCAATTTTACCATATTTTTCTTTCCAATAACTTTCACCACGCAACTTTTTATTTTCTTTTTTACTCGTGTATGTACTGGCATCCAACTCACATAAAAATGATGTACGCAAAAACTGTTTTCTGTATATTCATAAATGCAGTTCACATAATCATATGGCGAAAAGAACTCTTTTGGATAAACTGCAATATCACCTTTTATTTTCTGATATTGTCCATTCTTAAGTAGCCCACGTTTCTCTAAAAGATCTGTTAGTTTTTTTACATTTGTATAGGTATTAATTTCACCATTTTCTTTATAAAAACTTAAATTTTTATATAGACCATAAAATTCTTTAATCAATTCGTGTTGTGGTTCCGCTGCCATAAAACTAGTCGCCACATAATTTCCTTCTTCAAATCCCAAAATACATTTTTCATTTAGCAATTCATCAAAGTTTTTAAGTACTTCTACATCTGTGTCTAAATAAAAACCTCCCAATTCATAAAGAGCTTTCACTCTTACTGCATCGCTTACAAACGCATACTTTTTTTCAGCGTATGCTTCTCTCATATATTTATTTTCACTTATCGCAACATTATCTTCATTCCACTCAATAATCTGATATTCTGGTAATTTTTCCTTCCAACTAGCAATACATTTTTTTACAATAGATGGCTTTTCACCATTACCAAACCAACAATAATGTATAATTCGAGGTATCAAAAGATATCTTCCTCCTTACTATTTCATTTTTTTCTTATGTAAATATTCATATAAGAACGTAGGCATTACTCCTACAATAATTGGTCTTATAACATAAACTATATTTTTTATAGGTAAATCAAAATTTTTCATAATCAATCGCTTTACATAAGCTTCATTGATTCTGTACTTAAATTTTCTCCTCTGAATTGCATTCCTATCATCCCGCATTTTATATAATGCTTCTTGCAAATTATATCCTCTATATCCTTCTAGATACATTTTAAACCATAGATGATAATCCTCTGCCCTCAATAATTTCTTCTCAACAGAATATCCCTTCACTTTTTCATATGCTTCTCTTCTTACCATGCAAGGGGCATGGCAAAATGGGGTTGCCTTAACTAAATCCTCTTTTTGCGGAAATTCTAACATATTGCTCCTTCCCCATTCACCATTTTCATCAAAATAAATCATATTCGTACTTACAATCGCATACTCTCTATGTTGCTCTAAAAAAGCCACCTCTTTCTCTAACCTAGTTGGAAGAGATATATCATCTCCATCCATTCTTGCAATATATTCTCCCTTTGCTTTTTCCAAACATTTATTCAAGGTATAATTTAATCCCATATTTTTTTCATTCTGAAAAGCAATAATATTTTCATATTGTCTTGAAAAACGTGTCGCAATTTCATATGTGCTGTCCATGGAACCGTCATCGCACATAATCAATTCCCAATCATCATATGTTTGTTGTAAAATAGATTCTACTGCTTCCTCTAGCGTATCTGCACAATTATATATTCCCATTATAATTGATACTTTCTTCTGCATTCTAATTTTTTCTCCTTATATAAATCACATATCTTTTAAAAAAGGTACCAGCATAAAGATTGGTACCCTAAGATGTCTCATTAAATATGTCTTCTTTATCTATGTATTTCTCATACTATAGCGATTCACTCAATAATTCTCGCTTTCTCTGATATATTTTTTCACGCAATACCTTACTGTCAAATGATTGTTCAACAAATTTTCTAGCCGCCACACTATATTTTCTTCTAGTATCTTCATTTAAAAGTCGTTTCATTTTTTCACACAAATCATTTTGATCTTTCAATTTGCTTTGTAATCCGGTTACTTCATTTTGCATCGCATCAATTGGTCCTGGAATATTTGATACTACTACAGGAACTCCCATAGCTTCTGCTTCGATAACAACATTCCCAAACCCTTCTCGATAACTCGGAAGAACTAGGACATCTAACGCTGCGTAATATCTTTCCACATCATGTACACTTGAAACAAACATCACATTTTCTGACTGTTTTGCCCAGTGCACTTTCTCCTGCTCTAATTCTTCTTCTCCTTCAAAATTCCCCACCAGCATTAATATGCTATTCGGTGCATTTGAAAAAAGATTCTGAAATGCTCCCAATAATTCATTAATTCCTTTGTCTCTTGTTATTCTCCCCACAAATCCGAATACTGTTTGTTCCTCTGCAATTCCATACTTTTCTCGAATTGCGCATCTCCACTCCGTTTTTTTCGAAATATCAAACCGTTCTAAGTCAACGCCCCCTGTACTTCCATTCCAAACAATAGTTGCCTTGCTTCGTGGGAATATATTGTCTCTTAATGCAATTTCCATATTCGAATTGCTTACACATTCTATGTGCGTAGATAATTTACAAGAAATCTTTTCCATTGTCTTAAGAACAGTTCTTTTAATACCTTGATCGCCCTCATACCGGAGTCCCATCAAATGATAATTACGAATTTTTATTTCACTGATTTTACTTGCAATAGATGCATTAAATGCTGCATTCGGTGTTGAATACTGTACTAAATCATATTTTTCTCTCTTAAATATTCGAGTCAGTTGTTTGATAGCTTTAATCGTACCACCAACACTAATCCCCCTTGGCATGTTCAATGGTATATATTTTATCTTTTCCCCCAACAACTCTTGAAGTCCATCATCTTCTGAACAAATAACATGTACTTCAAATCCATGTTCTGCTAAATATTGTAATTGTGGAACAAAAAACGCTCTAATTGTAATTGGAACTGTAACCACATAACAAATCTTCTTCATCTATCTCATTCTCCTTGCCGGCACTCCCACATACACTCCGGCTTCTGTAATATCTTTTACCACAGCTGCTCCTGCACCGATTGTTACATTGTCAGTAATTGTTACATTATTCTTCACACAAGCGCCGACTCCCACATGCACACGTTTTCCCGCATGAACCGTTCCTGCAAGTGCTGCATTCGGCGACACATGCACATAATCATCTAAGAAATTATCATGTTCAATCACAGCGCCCGTATTGATGATACAATGCATTCCAATACGAGCTGACGGGTTGATGACTGCATTCGCCATCACAACCGTTCCCGCCTTAATTTCTACATCTCTTCCGATCACTACTGTCGGATGAATCAATGTCGCCCAGTTCACTGCATACTTTTCCGCAATCATTTCACGGATACGGTTATTTCCGATTGCGATAAAGAACTCACATTCTGATGCAAATTTCGCAACATCCGACACCGACCCAAGAAGTGGAAATCCACCTATTTCTTTAATCGTATCATTATCATCTAAAAAACCAACAATCTCATATCCATTTTTCAAAGCAATGTCCGCGATCACTTTTCCATGTCCGCTGGCACCTATAATCACTAACTTTTTAGACATGTTTTGACTCCACACTTTCCTCTGTTCCCATGAATTTCTCCATCGTCACAGCAGTATCCGAACTAATTCCATCTCGTTTCAACACATTCCAGATTGTCTGAAAGATAATCTTCCAATCACCCAAAAATGTCACATGATCTACATACTCCACATCGTATTTAAATTTTTGCTCCCAGCTGATTGCATTTCTTCCATTTGCCTGAGCAAGCCCGCTGAGTCCCGGACGCACTTCATGGCGACGTTTCTGCTCTGCATTATATCTCGGAAGATATTCTACAAGAAGTGGACGTGGTCCGATAATACTCATATCACCTTTTAAGATATTAAACAGTTCCGGCAGCTCATCTAAGCTTGTAGAGCGCAAGAATTTTCCGAATTTTGTAAGTCTCACTTCATCCGGAAGCAGTTCTCCATTCTCATCACGCTCGTCTGTCATCGTACGAAATTTATACATATTAAATATCTTTTCGTCCTTCCCCGGACGCGGCTGTTTAAACAGCACCGGACTTCCAAGTTTCACTCGCACCAGTACTGCCACAACCGCTATGATAGGAGATAGAACTGTAATTGCCAGCAAAGACAATAAAAAATCCATCCATCGCTTGACATATTTTTTATACACTACTCGCTCACCCTTACTTTATTTCTGAAATAACCCTCTCACTACTTTGATAATACGTTCCATATCTGCTCTCGTATTCTTAATATCACTTGGCAGACAAAGTCCTCTGTTGAAGATATCTTCTGCGACACTTGTTCCATCTGTCTTCATTGTGATGAAATCACAGTTCTCATATACCGGCTGCATATGCATTGGTTTCCAGATTGGACGGCTCTCGATGTTCTCTTCTCCAAGTGCGTTGATGATGTTCATCGGTGATACTTTGCTGTCTTTGGAAAGAACCATAGCTGACAGCCAGTAGTTTGCCTCACAATCCTCCGGTACCGGATTCATCATAATCTCAGGGATATCTTTAAACCCTTCTTTATAAGTATCGTAAATATGTTTCTTCAAGGAAATGTTCTCATCCAGATAATGGAGCTGTCCGCGTCCGATACCTGCTGTGACGTTGGACATACGGTAGTTGTAACCGATTTCCTTATGCTGGTAATAAATCTCCTGCTCTCTTGCCTGTGTAGCAAGGAATTTTGCTTTTTCAATTGCTTTTTCATCATGTGAAACAAGCATACCACCGCCTGATGTAGTGATGATCTTGTTTCCGTTGAAAGAATAGATACCAAACTTTCCAAATGTTCCGGTCTGTTTCCCTTTGTATGTCGCACCTAAGCTTTCTGCCGCATCTTCGATGAGGATTGCATTGTGCTCTTTACAGATCTCCATGATCTCATCCATCTTCGCCGGTGTTCCGTACAGATGCACGATCACAACGACTCTTGTATCCGGATATTTTTTGAACGCCTTACGCAGTGCTTCCGGATCCATATTCCAGGTATCTTCTTCCGAATCGATAAAGATCGGCACCGCGTTCTCATATCGAATTGGGTTACAGGTAGCTGAGAATGTCAGTGAGGATACGAATACATTCTCACCCGCTCTGACACCTGCAAGCTTCAGTGCAAGGTGAATCGCTGCTGTTCCAGCGCTGACTGCCGCTGCATATCCGCCATGTACATACTGAGCAAGCTCTTTTTCAAATTCATTGACATTCGGTCCAAGCGGAGCTACCCAGTTTGTATCAAATGCTGTTTTACAAATTCCTGTTCCAATCCACGAATCGTTGGGGAAGATAAGAAAATTCTCTTTGCTTCCGGTTCTTTATGCTCTTTAATCACATATGCAGGAACGATTTCTTTTACGAGCTCTCGGATGTTATCACTGTTGTTATCCGCCGCAATCTGTAAAGATCTCAACTGTCTTAAAAATTCCGTCTCATCGAATTCAATTGGTTTTCCGATATGAATCAGCTTATTCGCTGTATCCTGCATTCCTTCTTCATCCATTAGAAGTTCTTCATACAACTTCTCACCCGGACGAAGTCCTGTGTATTTAATCTCAATATCTTCTCCGACTTTGTATCCTGACAAACGAATCAAGTTCTTTGCAAGATCTGCAATCTTAACCGGCTCTCCCATGTCAAGCACAAAAATTTCTCCGCCTTTTGCATAAGCTCCTGCCTGAAGCACAAGAGATACCGCTTCCGGAATTGTCATAAAGTATCGAATAATATCCGGATGTGTAACCGTTACCGGTCCACCTGCTGCAATCTGCTTTTTAAAGAGCGGAATAACACTTCCGTTACTTCCAAGGACATTTCCAAATCGTACCGCTACGAATTCTGTATCATATTTATTGTTCATTGTCTGTATGATCATCTCACAGATACGTTTTGACGCACCCATGATACTTGTCGGATTCACCGCTTTGTCTGTAGAAATCAGAACAAACCGTTCCACACCATACATACCCGCTGCCGTAGCCAAATAATATGTACCGACTACATTGTTTTTAATTGCTTCATTCGGACTGCTCTCCATAAGCGGCACATGCTTATGCGCTGCTGCATGGTAGATTACGTTTGGACGGTATTTTTCCATAATCTCATTGATACGATGAGAGCTTCTGACAGAGGCAATCAGCACAACTAAGTCGAGATTTGGATATTTCCGCTGTAATTCCTGCTGTATATCATATGCGCCATTCTCATAGATATCCACGATGATCAGCTGTTTTACATCGTGTGATGCCAGCTGACGGCACAACTCACTACCGATGGAACCGCCTCCACCGGTTACCATGACAACTTTTCCCTGAACATATCCAAGAATCTCATCTAAATTCGTCTGAATCGGCTCTCTTCCGAGCAAATCCTCAATATTCACTTCTCTTAACTGTGACACGCTGACCTCTCCGTCAATCATCTGGTAGATTCCCGGAAGGATCAGAAGATCGCAGCCTGTATCTTTGCAAATCTCTACCAAATCTCGGATCACCTGCTTAGAAGCGTTCGGGATCGCAATGATAATCTTGTCGATATGGAAACGCTCTACTGCTTTTTCAATCTTATCACGTCCGCCGACAACCGGGCATCCCTGAACGTATTTTCCCTGCTTTTCAGGATTGTCATCAATCATACAGCATGCTCTTCTTGTGACATTCTTACTCAGACCAATCTCTTTTACAATGGCAGCTCCGGCATCTCCGGCTCCTATTACCATAACATTGGCAATCTTCTCTTTCTTGCCGCGCGCGTGGAATTCATTGCGCATATAACGCACAAATCGATACCAAAAACGAATCACGACAACTAAAATTTCTAAAAATGTAATATATAAAATCGGATAGCTCTTTGGTGCTCCCACACCTGCAATCCACATAACAATCCAGTTCAAAATTCCGGCTGTCAATACTGCCAGCCCGGCATTCACCAACTCGTTGACACTTGCATACTTCCAAAGACTTGTATACAGGTGGAACAGTGCAAATATCGCCACTGTAATCACAACATTGAACGGCATATACTCATATACAGACCGTAGTACATTCGTTCCGATATCTGAAAATACAAACTCACTCTGTACCCAAAGTGCAAGGAACGATGCGCCCCCCATCGCAATAATGTCAAGCAATAACAAAACAAATGCTCTGACACGCCACTGAAAGTTTCCCAAAACCTCTCTCATCTAACCATCCTCCAACTGTTTTATTTTGTCATATCTTATTAAAATGCCTTATCTTACCTAGTATGATATTATACGCTTCTTTAATGTTACGACATTTTTCTACTTTTGTCGACTGTTTCCCCAGAAAATTTTATACAATTTTTATTCACTTTTCAAATCATTGCATTAGGCACTAGCTACATTCTGCTGCGATTTTTCCCGGAACAGTAACAACCGCCGCCAGTATCCCTCCAAGCATCGGCACACTCAAAGTGACTTTTCCAAGGAAGTTTTCGTAACTTACCGGCTCCATATCCTCTTTTGCATTCGCATCCCCTTTGGTGACAAACTCACCGGATACACTGTTGTTTGACACAACACGGTGTGTGATAATCGAACCATTTTCTAAGGAGCCGTAAAATGCAATCACATCACCTTTTTCGATTCCGGACGGAGCCGTATTTTTTACATATACAAGGCTGCCTGTCGGAATTGCCGGCTCCATACTTCCGCTGATCACTGTGTAGATCTGATACCCCGCAATCCTCGGAACTGTCAGCGGAATACATACGACAATGACAAGCGCCAGAAGAATTGTTCCCACGACACTGCACACCGTCGCTGCAATTGGTTTTTTCATCTGGTCTCTCCCTTTAGAATGTCTTATTTCTTTTTAAATCGTTTCACATATACAAATCCGGCTGCCGCCAATGCAGTTGCTGCTGCCACTGCGATTGTTGGCATCTCCGTTTGCTGTATTTCCACCGGTTGTTGTTCCCGCATTTTGTCCGGCATTGCCACCTGCGGTTCCTGTCGTTCCGTCCGGTCTTGTGATCACTTCTGTCTCAGTTGTCACCGTATCCTCCGGAACCGGCTCATATACGAATGTAAATACATTTTCTGCTTCATTCTTGCTCAAGGTCTTTGTCAGGTTGTAAGCCTGTGGCTGATAACCTTCAATATAGTGGTAGGCAACCATCGGTCTGTCGCCGACGTTTCCGTATAAAACCTCCTCTTATGAAATTGTTCAGGAGATTTCCTTCCTCGAAAACTCCTGCTTGTAAAATTTGTGAATTGAAAGCATGAATTTTCTGAAAGGACGGATTTTTCTAAAATCCGCTATATGAAATGTACTAGATTCCGGTTAGAACCGGTTAGAATAAATAGAAAATATAATGCTTTTTTTCATCATATCATTGAACTCTCTAGCTTGCAAGGACTTTTAAAGTGCTCCTTACAAAGCGTCTTTTATTACACAGGATGCAGCTTCCTTGCATAGAATATAAAACACCACGCAACTGAGGTGACCCCCAAAAGTTAGACTTTTGGGGGTCGGTTCAAACCGCGTGGTGTCTCACATTTTATTCAGCATATCCTTCTGGATTATTTGACTGCCATCTCCAAGAATCCTCGCACATCTCATCAAGTCCTCTTTCTGCTACCCAGCCAAGTTCTTCTTTCGCTTTTGTTGGGTCTGCATAACATGATGCAATATCGCCAGGTCTTCTCGCCTTGATCTGATATGGAATCTCTTTTCCACATGCTTTTCCGAATGCTTTTACCATATCAAGTACAGAGTATCCGTTTCCTGTTCCAAGATTGTAAACTTTCACTCCTGCTTTTTCTTCGATCTTCTTCAACGCTTTTACGTGTCCAAGCGCAAGGTCTACTACATGGATGTAATCACGTACCCCTGTTCCATCCGGTGTATCATAATCATCACCGAACACTCCAAGGCATTCCAATTTGCCAACCGCTACCTGTGTGATGTATGGCATTAAGTTGTTTGGAATTCCTTTTGGATTCTCTCCGATTGTTCCGCTCTTATGTGCTCCAACCGGATTGAAGTAACGAAGTAATACTACGTTCCATTCTGAATCTGCTGTATGAAGATCTGTTAAAATCTGTTCCAGCATTGATTTTGACCATCCGTATGGATTTGTGCACTGTCCTTTTGGGCATTCTTCTGTGATCGGTACAAATGCAGGATCTCCATAAACTGTTGCAGAAGAGCTGAAGATAATGTTCTTCACGCCTGCATTTCTCATCGCATCACAAAGCACCAAAGTTCCTGCAATATTGTTATCATAATATTCTAATGGTTTCGCTACAGATTCACCTACTGATTTCAATCCTGCAAAATGAATTACTGCATCAATATCTTCTTTCTCAAAGATATTTTTCATCGCTTCTGCATCACGAATATCTGCTTCATAGAACTTAATTGTCTTTCCGACAATCTTTTCCACACGGTCTAACGCTTCTTTACAAGAATTACATAAATTGTCTACTACAACCACATCATATCCTGCACTGATCAGTTCAATACATGTATGGCTTCCGATATATCCTGCTCCACCTGTTACTAAAATCGTCATAATTGTATCCTCCTTCTAATCATCTTGTTAACAAGGACGAGAGTTTTTCTCCCGCCCTTTATTATAATACTTCACTCTAATATATACAACTATTTTGTTTCAAAACATTTTTTCTGTTATGAATTGTATTTTTTAATAATTTCCTGCATTGTATCCCATTTTGCTTCCATGTCTTCCACCAATTTAAACTGTGTACGACATCTGTCAAGGTTATGGTTCTCTCTGTGGATCTTAAAATATGTATCTCCCTGAAGGTGGTCAGTGAGGAATCTCATACCACATTCAAATGTCATTACTTTTGCTCCCATCGGCATCATTTCAATTTCTTTCTGTGTCAATTTGCCGCCGCATCCTTCAATGAAACCTTTTGCATACACATCAAACAATTCCATATCACAAGATACTTTTGAAAGATCCTGCTCGTCTTCTGCTGCTGTGCTTGCACCAAAACGGATAGAATCACCAAAGTCATTCATTGCAAGTCCCGGCATAACAGTGTCTAAGTCGATCACACAGATACCTTTTCCTGTCTTGTCATCAATCATGATGTTATTCAATTTTGTGTCATTGTGAGTAACACGAAGTGGAAGTTCTCCATTTGCAAGCATATCTCCGAATACATTTGCAACGTCTTCATGTGCAAGTACAAAATCGATTTCTTTCTGTACAGATGCTGCACGTCCGCACACATCTTCTTCTACCGCTTTCTTGAATGTAGCAAATCTTGCTTTTGTATCATGGAAACCTACAATTGTCTCATGAAGTGTCTCTGCCGGATAGTCTGCAAGCAGTCTTTGAAAATTACCAAATGAAACTGCGCTCTGATAGAAATCTTCCGGTGTCTCTACCTGATCATAGCTTGTTGCCCCTTCGATGAATTTATATGCTCTCCAGTAATCTCCCTGTGAATCCACAAAATATGGTCTGTTTGCTACAGTGCGAATTACGTTCAAAGTCTCTCTTTCCGGATCTCCACCGTTCTCGATAATCTTTTTGCGCAGATAAGAAGTCACTCCTAAAACATTCTCCATAAGTTCTACCGGTTTTGTAAAAATGGATTTGTTCATGCACTGTAAGATCACGCGCAGTCTTCCCATCTCCCCGATATCAAATGTCAAAAGGAATGTATCATTGATGTGTCCGTTTCCATATGGTCTTTGTTCAATCAATGTCCCTTCAAATCTAAAATTTGCAATTGCTTCATCTATTTGTCTATCTGAAATTCTTCCCATTATTTTTCTCCCCACAGGTTCTCTGGATACAAACCTGATTCTTTCATATTTTTAATCGCATTCACTACAACCGGTTTATCTTCTTTATATGTCACTCCGTACCATTTGTCTGCTGATGTCAGAACTGCCACTGTTGCACGGTCTTCTGCAAGCAGATTACTTACAACTGTCGGAAGGAAGTATTCACATTTCAAAGGATTTGTCTTAAGTCCTTCATCTAAAAATGCTGTAAATCCGTTCTTAATCTCCTGAAGAATGCTTGCTGTGAATCCCCACATATTCATAGAAACAATGCTTCCTTTTGGAAGTTCTGTCCATGTCTCTCCCTCATCTTCTGTGTACGCCGCTCCGTCTCCTTTTTTCTCGATGCGTGTTCTTTCCACAACGCTCACAAGCTCTCCGGCTTCGTTCATCGTGCAGACACCACGTGCCACATGACCGTTCTCAGTCAATGTATTTTCTAATTGATAACCTACCATTGTGTAACGGAATTTATCATCGTCTTCGTGTGTTGACAGATAATCATAAATTTTCTGGAATGCATCTCTTCCATAGTAATCATCTGCATTGATTACCGCGAAAGGTCCGTCAATCTCATCGATACAGCTGAATACTGCATGTGCTGTTCCCCATGGTTTCACACGTCCTTCAGGCACTTCATATCCTTCCGGCAAGTTATGTAAATCCTGGAATACGTAAGATACTTCCATTACTTCTTCCATACGTTTTCCGACAGCCTCTTTAAAATCAGCCTCATTTTCTTTTTTAATGATAAATACTACTTTTTCAAATCCCGCTTTTTTTGCATCATAGATTGAGAAATCCATAATGATATGACCTTGCTCGTCCACTGGATCAATCTGTTTTAATCCGCCATATCTGCTTCCCATTCCTGCTGCCATAATTACTAATACTGGTTTTTTCATGATTAAGACCTCCAAACCCCAATTTCTTTTCTATCTTTTATTCTAGTACAAATGTCTTTAAAAATCTTTATCTGATTAATCTCTATGTTTGTATTATTTACACTTTTTCTTTGCATTCTAGAATTCTATAAGATATAATATCATTAAAAACGCCTAAAATACAAGGGAGAAGATTTATATGAGCAATCGACGTTATGGTCTTGAGGAGACCGAACTTGAAAAACTGAATATCCGTTTACTATATATCACTCAAGCTCGATATGATACAGACTGGCACAGCATTGCCCATACGCATCATTTTACAGAATTATTCTATGTCGTTCAGGGCAGTGGCTATTTTCTTGTGGAGGATAAAAAATTTCCGGTCAAAGAAGATGACCTCGTCATCATCAACCCAAATGTTTCTCATACAGAGCTGGGCAGCAAAGGCAGACCACTTGAGTATATCGCACTTGGAATCAACGGCCTGAAATTCAAAGACGGGAATCTTGACACCACCTATGATTACAGTCTGCATAATTTTCATGAATATAAAGAAGAATTCTCTTTTTACTTAAAGACACTTCTTCGGGAGATTCAAAATAAAGGAGAGTATTTCGAAACTGTCTGCCAAAATTTATTGGAGGCGCTTGTATTAACATTGGTTAGAAGAACAAAGAAACAGCTGTCATTCACACCAACAAAAAAGATTACAAAAGAATGTCGTTTTGTCGAACAATATATTGATGAGCATTTTATGGAAGATATTACACTTCAGACGCTGAGTGATCTCACTTATTTGAACAAATATTATCTTGTTCATGCATTTAAAAACTATAAGGGAGTGTCTCCAATCAATTATTTGATTAACCGAAGACTTGTTGAAGCCAAACATTTACTTGCTACAACCAATTATCCAATCTCCAAAATTGCAGCTTCCATCGGCTTTTCTTCCCAATCCTATTTTTCCCAGGTTTTTCGAAAAGAGACAGGCATGTCACCAAATGCCTACCGACAAAATGAAGAGTTACAAAAAGACACCGGACAATCATAATCCGGTGTCTTTCTATCATAATCTCTATTTATATCTGTGGTTGTATACGAACAAAAGAGTCAGCAGCCCAACAAGTCCAACAAGTTCCATCACAAGACCTGAGACTGAGATATTTCTTTGTCCAATAATGATCAGAGCCAGGCAGACAACAAATACGATAATCATAATAATGTTTCTTACTGCATTATTCATCTCATCTACCTCCTAACCTTTCAATCCACCGAGAGTCATACCCTCTGTCAAACGTTTCTGAACACAAATGTACAGAATCAATGTTGGTAACATAACGATTACAAGACCTGCATACATGATACCATAGTTTGTTGCTGTCTTCTGTACTGCCATCAGGTTCTTAAGTCCCATAGCAAGAGTGTCATTACCATCCATCAATGTGTAAGCGATGATATATTCATTCCAGAATGACAGGAAGTTAAACAAGATTACTGTAATAATACTTGGTTTTGCCATTGGCACCATAATCTTTGTCATCGTCTTAAAGTAACCACATCCATCGATGTAAGCAGCTTCCTCAAATCCTTTTGGAAGTGTTTTAAAGTAACTGCTCAGCAAATACACTGTAAATGGCAGTGCACTTGTAGCATAAATAATCGCCAATATGAGTCGATTATTCAAGAAAAATTCAACTCCCAAAGCTCTGTTTGCAGAACTTAACATCAAGAAAATCGGCACTACAATGTAGTTGATGTTTACAAAAAGTCCTGCCATAAAAGCACCATTCAAAATCTTTCTTCCTTTGAAGTCAAATCTTGCCAACACATAAGATGCCGGAAGCGCAAGAATCAATAACAATACAAGCGCAATCGCTGTAACAATTACTGAGTTCAGGAAAAATGTTCCCATGTTTGCATCACGAAATGCAGTTACAAAGTTCTGATAGCGGAACGTCTCTGGTAAAGACCAAGGACTAATATCTTTTCCGATAAATTCAGAGTTCTTTTTCAAACTTGCCATAAATACCCATGCAACTGGCACAATAATCGAAATTGCCAAAGCAAGAAGAGCTATATAGACAAGTATTTTAGATATAATTTTACCCGGTTTTTTCTTCATCTTTTTCGCTCTCCCTTCCTAGAATTCGTATACTTCACGGTCTGTAATCTTATTGATAATTCCTGACAATGCAAATGAGAAGATAAATACTACTACACCGATTGCCATACCGTATCCGTATGCACCGTTTCCATATGCCTGTTTATACATGTAGTTCAAGAATACTTCTGTTTTTCCATTCGGTCCACCATCTGACATAATCTGAACGAACAAGAAGCTCAAGTTGATTGTACTGATAATGTAGAATGTAAGTGTTGTACGGATATTGCTCCAGATCAACGGGAATGTAATCTTAGAGAACATCTGAAGTTCTGTTGCACCATCAAGCGATGCAGCCTCATAATAATCCGGTGGGATAGATGCCATACTTGACATGTACATAACCATGTAGTATCCGATTGCCTGCCAAACAAGTGCAAAAATCACTGAATAGATTACAATATTCGATTCTGACATCCACTGTCTTGCCAAACCGCCCAAACCAATTGCTCTTAAGAACGTATTCAAAAGACCGGTACTTGGATTATAGATTGCTCCGAAGATACCTGCAATAACTACAATACTCAAAATGTTTGGAATATAGAAAACAACTCTGAAAAAGTTATTTCCCTTAAAGTTCCCTCTCTGTAACAATGTCGCAAACAAAACTGCAAGCACGATTGTACAAAGTGTTACCATAACAATAATCAAAATGGAATTCTGCATTGCCTGCAGGAAATTCTTATCCCCCATTAAGTTTTTAAAATTCTCAAACCCTACAAATGTCTGTTTGTTCGTGATTCCGCCCATACGGTACAATGACATTCTAAATACATTCACTGTTGGAATAAAAATAAACAGTGCTAATAAGAATGTGGCCGGAGCCAGGCAAGCAAAAACAAATCTTCTTTGTGCGCTTTTTCTGTTCATAAATCGTTCCTCTTTCTTTAGAAAAGCGGTGAGTTTTGGAACTCACCGCTTTAAAAACTTCCAAGTCTTACTTTGAGTCTTCTCTGACTATTTAAGGTGCTCTAAACATGTAGCCCAAGCATCTACTAATTGTTTCTGATAAGCGTCAGCTGTTAAGTCTCCAGTATTAAGTGCGTCAATCGCTCCGTATACTGTCTTAGACATATCAAATCCATTGATAGCTTCAGTTGTTGCCCATACACCAGATACTGCATTGTATCCATCCTGAGATACTAATGTATATGAATCTTTAACTGGTCCCTCTGGAAGCTTATCAGATGCTCCAAGAACTGGTGGAACGATCGGTGTTGCTGTCTTTTCACCTGTCTCTTTATCTGTTGTTTCATTTGCTAACATAAGATCTACTACTTCATCAGAGTACATGAATTCGATGAATTCTTTTGCTAAATCCAAGTTAGGTGCTTCAGCTGGTACCCACATTTGCTCTGTGTATGTGTATACGTAGTTTTCCTGATCTGCTGAGAATTTTGGTTGTGCCATCATTGCCCAGTTGAATCCTTCTGGTGTAGAGTCAGCCATTTCACCGATTACCCAGTTACCGTTTGGCATAAATAATGCTTGTCCGTCGATTACTGCCTGCTGGTTCAATTTGAATCCACCATCAGCGTTTGCATTTGCAACTGTATCAGACCATAAATATTCTGGTGAAGCTAATTTAGCGATTGTGTCAACAACTTCTTTTCCTTCTGCAGATGTCCATGTATTTTTGTCATACTGAACAGCTTTGTTGTAGAAGTCCATTCCGCCAGCCTGAGCTAACATCTGATACATTGTTGTATCAAAGTATCCTGTTGTAGGATATGTAAATACTGATTTTCCTTCTGCTTTTACTTGATCTCCAAGCGCGAAGAACTCTTCCCATGTTGTAGGAAGTGCGTATTTTCCTTCACCAAACAAATCTTTGTTATACCAGAATCCTGTTGGTGTGTATGTGATTGGAGCAAGGTAAACTTTTCCATCACCGTATGGCTGAGCTGCTGAGTTCTCTGTAATTCCACCTACTAATTTAGATGTTAACTCTTCATCAAATACATCAGAAAGATCTGCGATTGCATTCTCTTTTAACATTGTCTCTGTGAAACCACTTGGTTGTCCTAAGTTGTAGTATACAACGTCCGGAATATCTCCATTCTGGAAATCTTTTGTCAAGTCTTTGTCTAATTCTGAAGACATCTCTAACTCAACTTCTACATTCTCATGAGATTTTTCAAAAGCATCAGCGATTTTTTCCCAAATCTCAGTTCCATTACCACCTTCGAAAGCAGCAAATTTCAATACTGTCTTTCCATCAGAACTTGCATCTTTCTTTCCAGCATCTTTGCTTCCGCATCCAACTGCCATAGAAGCAACCATAGCTGCTGAAAGAAACAGTGCTACAATTTTTTTCATTTTCATAACAATATCCTCCTTAATTGTTCATTCTGTTTATTTCTTGATATTTATCTTACACCACTACCGTCATTTTTTCTATACGAATTTTGCTCTATATTTTATATATATTGCTTTTCATGTTTCTTTTTAAGTTAATTACTTAAAAAAAATGTCTTTTAACCATGATTTTTACCAAAAAGAATCGTTCTATAAAATTGATTACAAAAAACGAGATTACACAAGTCGTGTAATCTCGTTTTTATTAACATTAAATTTCATACCAAATGATTTCATTTGCATCTAAATCTAAGTCAAAGCTTGTTCCGTCACCTTTATATACTGTTGTGCTCTGTGGCTCATATGTGTTGTTTACAACACAGTATTTTCCGTTCTTCACATAGGCATGTACTTCTACATTGAAGTTTGTGCTGAACCATTTGTGAAGGTTATCTTCGTCATGTGCTGACCAAAGGATAGAACGGTATAACAGACGGCTATTTTCAAAGCTGTATGGAAGTCCGCTGATATATACACAACGTCCGTTACCAAAATCATTTACTGCCATCTGAACTTCTTTATCAATCTGTCTTAAGATTGTTGTTCCGTCCAATGCGAAGATATTCTTCTGTCCTTCTCCGAAATCAATATCTTTTGTGCAGTCTTCTTTGATAAAGTGATCATGTTCTTCCCAGTTATATTTATCTGTATTTAAGTTAAATCCGTTTTCTTTTTCTACACCGAGTGCATTTGCAAGCTGGAAGTAACGTCCTTCCCACTGGTAAGCTGTCGGCTCACCAACACCGATAAATCCACCACCGTTGTAGATAAATTCTTTCACTGCTGTTACGATTGTCTCGTCTGCCCATGCAGAACCACCGCTGTGTGCTGTGTATGCGCCACCTACGTTGATGATAACGTCAATATCATTTAACACCTTCGGATCATTTTTGATATCATCAAAGCTGATGAAACGTACATCAAATGGTGCTCCGGAAAGCGCCTCTACGATTCCTGCATAAGAATAGTTCTGTTTTTGATATAAAGCGTGGTGAACCATGTGATTGCCCCATGCTCTCATCTTGCCCCAGCTGTTCAATACTGCAACTGTCTTCACGCAGTATGGAGTTGTTCCTTTAATGTTTTCGTATAATGTACGGAATTCATCACATACACTTTCCACATAATCAATAAACTCAGGGAAGTCTAAAGCAAGTTTCAAATATCCGCCGTATCCGATTCTGTCGATTGGTTTTCTAAGAATCGCACGTCTTGCTGTTACCCAGTTTACTTTTGCTTCTTTTACCGGATCTCCGCCTTCGTGGAATGTATCCGGGAAGAAATATGGAAGGAAACGTCCTTCTGTATATTTTACGTTTGGAATATCACTGATCAGACGAAGTGTAGAACCATTACCAACACTTCCTACTACAGCATCCAAACCAACGGATTTGAATTCATCCATGAATGGTTCCATACCGATCCAGTGATCGCCAAGGAACATCATTGCCTCTTTACCCATCTCATGTGTGATGTCTACCATCTCTTTTGCAAGTTTTGCAACTTCTCTTCTTTGGAATGCCTGGAAGTCTTTGAACTCTTTTGATGGAATACGATACTGGTTATTCATGTAACCTTGATCGATAATGTATTCAGGTCTGAATTTATATCCAACTTCCTGTTCAAACTGTTCCAAAATATATGGACTTACTGATGCTGAATATCCGTACCAGTCTACATATTTTTCTCTTGCAAGTTCATCGAAAATCAATGTGAACTGATGGAAAAATGTTGTATAACGAATAACATCAATATGCGGATTGTCTTCGATGTATTTGCGAAGACGCTTCATTGTAAATTCTTTTGTCTTTGGCTGACGAACGTCGAATGTGATCTGTTTTTCCACACCCTGCCAGTCATTGATTACTGCATTGTACATATGTACCGGATCCCACATAATGTATGCAAGAAAACTTACTGTATAATCATGGAATTTCTTTGCGTTGTGAATTGTGACATCTCCTGTCTCTTCACTGTAATCCCACTCTTCTACCGGAACAACTTCACCTGTTGTACGGTCAATGACTTCCCACCATCTTCTGATATCATCGTGAGAATTTACTTTCAACATATCTGGATATAAGTGATCCATCAAGTGGATAGATAACTCAGTTTCCACAGCTGTATGGAAAGATGTCATAATGTACATCTGCTGAATCTCATCTGGATTCGCCTTTGCCCATGCATTATCTTTTCTTGTTGTGTAATATGTAGAATACACTTTCGCATCCACATCTCTTAATTCTGCCGGATAGTCTGTTCCATCACAGTCACGGATCGCATCTGCTCCCCAACGTTTTACAAGTTCCAATGTCTCAGGAACTACATCCACATCTGTAGGAATTGTAACTCTTCCTCTTAACTTTTCGCTCATAACGAAACTCCTTTCTTCGTACACCTCAATTTATACAGACAGTATAATTTAGTTTTTTCTATAAATCTACTCAATTGTTGCTGGCTTTTTTATTAATATTGTTTTTATAGCAAATTTTTAATAATTCACCTGTCATTTTTTGTAAAACATGCTCTATTTTTACAGAAATCTCACATATCATAAGTTGATTTTTCCAAAAAATCCGATTATACTTGTCATATCAGATACTAGACTTGATGAGAGACAAGGTGGAATAGACATGAATTATAAAAGTATTGATTTAAAAGACTGCATTACTGTCGATAAGATTTTTACGATACACTATTTTGAATATATGAGTGACTTTTCTTTTCCAGGAGAGTCACATGATTTTTGGGAATTTATATGTGTAGACAAAGGTGACGTAAAGATTCGGATGGGTGATTCAGATATCATCTTAAAAAAAGGGCAGGTTGCCTTTCATAAGCCAAACGAATTTCACACCGTAGATGCAACAGGTACATCCGCGCCGAATCTGGTTGTGATTTCTTTTCGCTGCACGAATCCGGCAATGTCCTTTTTCAAAGAAAAGATTTTAAAAATCGACGAATTAGAAAGAACTATTTTAGCTGACATTATCGCCGAAGCAAAAACAGTGTTCAAAGGACGGCTTGACGATCCTTATCAGACTGAGATGATTCGCTCAGCTTCTGCCACACCGGATGCCGAGCAGCTGATTAAGATCCATTTAGAATATTTCCTGATTCACTTAATGAGAAGATACAAGCAGACATCTGCAGTGCACTCTGACAGCACAGTTCCAGCTTTAAAAGTAACTAAGATGAAAAGTGATACGGAAGTGTTGAACCGAATTATTCATTATATGGAGACACACTTGAATTCGCGGATTACGATTGAGCAGATCTGCAAGGATAATATGATTGGACGCTCACAGCTTCAAAAATTATTCCAGCAAAAGACCGGTTTGGGTATTATCGAATATTTCTCCAACATGAAGATTGAGTCCGCAAAGGAGATGATTCGAACGGGGCATATGAATTTTACGCAAATTTCCGAACAGCTGGGGTATGCATCTATACATTATTTTTCAAGACAATTCAAAAAAATTACAGATATGACTCCTTCCGAATATGCTTCCTCTATCAAAGCTATGGCAGAAGGGGCTTTTAACCACCAATAACGGGAAAGGCTTTTTTAAAGCTTTTTTCGTTATTTATTTTATATTAGGAGAATTTAAATTTATGAAACAACCCACTACAAAAAAACAACTTTTGAAAAAACTATTTTTTTCCACATTATATCTCAGCACTTTCACTTTTGGAGGTGGATACGTCATTGTCTCTCTGATGAAAACGAAGTTTGTAGACGAGCTTCACTGGATTGACGAAACAGAAATGTTGGACTTAATTGCAATTGCACAGTCTTCTCCCGGCGCCGTCGCTGTTAACGGAGCCATTGTTGTGGGCTATAAGCTATGCAGAATTCCGGGTGTGTTTTTCTCGATTCTCGGCGCAATCATCCCACCATTTTTTATCATTTCAATAATTTCAGGATTCTACACGTTATTTCAAGAAAATGAAGCAGTTCAAGCGCTCTTGAGCGGAATGCGCTCTGGTGTTGGAGCTGTGATTGTATCCGTCGTGTGGGACATGGGATCCGGAATCGTAAAACAGAAAAAAATTGCTCCGATTCTCATCATGCTTTGCGCATTCATTGCAAACTATTACTTAAAAATCAATATTGTTCTTATTATTTTAATATGCATTATATTGGCAGCAGCAAAAGCCATTATCACAGAGCGGAGGGGAAGTCACAAATGATCTATTTACAATTATTCTTAAGCTATCTGCAGATCGGAGCATTTAGTTTTGGCGGCGGTTATGCCGCAATGCCTCTCATTCAGGCGCAAGTTGTTGAAAAATATCACTGGCTCAGCATAACAGAATTTGGCGATCTTGTGACGATTGCCGAGATGACGCCCGGACCGATCGCCATAAACTCCGCAACCTTCGTCGGCACACAGGTCGCCGGACTTTCCGGGGCACTCATCGCAACACTCGGATGTATTCTGCCATCCTGCATCATCGTTACTCTACTTGCAAAAATTTATATCCAATACCGCAATGTAAAAATCATGCAGGATATTCTCGGCACACTCCGCCCGGTTGTCGTCTCTATGATTGCTGTGGCAGGACTCGGAATCCTAAGCTCCGTATTCTTTCTTTCCGGAAAGTTCGCACCCGCTTTGTCTAACTTTAATATCCGAGGCATTATTTTCTTTGCCGGCGCTCTCCTCTGCCTTCGCAAAACAAAACTCAGCCCGATTCTCATCATGGTCAGCTGCGGTATTTTAGAACTGCTTTATCAAACAATTTTTTAACCACAAAAAAGAGTGAAGCCAATCTGACTTCACTCTTTTTACATTCTTATAAAATTACTCTTGTACGTATGGCATTAAAGCAATATGTCTTGCTCTCTTAATTGCTACTGTAAGAGCTCTCTGATGTTTTGCACAGTTTCCTGTGATTCTTCTTGGAAGAATTTTTCCTCTTTCAGAAACATATTTTCTTAATTTAGCCACATCTTTGTAATCGATTTCGTTATTTTCTTTTCCACAGAATACACAAACTTTTTTTCTTCTGCGTCCGCCTCTTCTCTTCATTGGAGAATCTGCTTTATTACCTTTATCGTAAGCCATTGTCAATACCTCCTATTTTACTCATCGAACACGACTGTTAAAATTTACTACACAATCAATATCGTCTAGCTGAATGGTAATTCCTCATCAATTCCGTCTGGAATATTCATGAATCCATCTCCGATGTCTGCACTTGGTGATGGACTAGGACTTGCCTGGTATCCACTGTTTGATGCGCTGGCCGCTTTGCTCTCTGCAAATTCCTGTTCCTCAACAACAACATCTGTTGTGTAAACTCTCACGCCGTCTTTGTTCGTATAGCTTCCTGTCTGAATACGACCGGTTACCGCAATCTTCACTCCCTGGCGCAAATACTTCTCTGCAAATTCTGCCGCTCTTCCGAAAGATACACAGTTGATAAAATCTGCTGTTGCATCTCCGTCACGTTTGAAACGGCGGTCAACTGCCAATGTATATCTGGCAACTGCATTTGCACTCTCGCCCTGCGAATATCTAACTTCTGGATCTCTTGTTAAACGTCCCATTAAAATTACTTTATTCATACGATTTCCTCTCTTCTCTTATGCTTCCTGTCTAACGCATAAATATCTGAGTACGTTATCCATGATACGAAGTCTTGCTTCCATCTCAGCTGGAACTGTAGCATCAGATTCGAAGTGGATGAAGTAGTAATATCCTTCTTTCATCTTCTGAATTTCGTAAGCTAATCTTTTCTTACCCCATTCATCAACGTCAGTTACGTTACCACCGAAACGAGCGATTAATTCTTTCACTTTTTCGATTGTAGCTGTTCTAGCGTCGTCTTCGATTTTTGCATTGACAACAACTGCTAATTCATATTTGTTCATGTCACTTGCACCTCCTTATGGTCTCTGGCTCCTGAATCACTCAGGAACAAGGAATAAAATAATATATCACAATTTGGCATTTTACCACATTTTCAAGCTCGGTGCAAGCACTTTATTGTTTTTTCTTTAATTCTCTTGTATTCTTTTCTACAAGCTTTCTCGCAATCATGATCTGATGTCCGCATCCTATACATTTGAGACGAAAATCAGCACCTACTCTTAATATTTCCCACTCAAAACTGCCGCATGGATGCTTTTTTTTCAGTCTTACAACATCTCCAACTTCATACATATCAGCCATATTCTGCCCCTTCCTATTTTACCGCTTCTTCTTTGATCATCACGCCATGCACCAAAAAACGTTCATCATCTCTGACATTGGTACATGTTGACAGACTGACAATCTTAGACGCCGTCGTCACCTCGGCGCTTGTCGGGTACGCCGACTGCTGCTTTATGTAATCGATATAAGTCTGGAACGCCGCATCATCTGCATAGTCCATAATATAGCTGTCAGAAGTATCTTTTACCACGCCTGCCGAAAAAATCTCATATGTTCTTACTTTTCCGTCCGGTGTATAGATATAAAAATATGGATGTTCCTTGTAAAAACTGTCATCCTTATATTTCAGCAACTGCGCAAACATGGAGCCATTCTTCATGTTATGTCCATAAATAAATGTATTTCTTCCCGAAAAATCTCCCGGATTGTTCACATCCACAAACAGTGTTCCTAATTTATTTGTGTTTGCTTCAAACGTTCTTTTTAAGTATTCTTCGTTATCTCTTCCCTGAACGACCGGATAATTGATCTCTGACGGTTCGTCAAACCGAATCCATCCAACCACATCGGAATTCATCTCCAGCAATTTTTCAAAATCAACAGAAAACGTCTCTTCTTTCGTATCATCTTTTTTCTCTGTATTAATGACCAGATCCTGAATCTTTTGGTATTCTTTGTCACCTTTATTGTACTCCGAAAAAATACCATATAATTTGTACGCCGAAACCGCAAACACTACAATCGCAATCACAAGGATGATATTTGAAACAATATTGCTTCCACCCTTTTTCTTTCTTCTTCCCCGATGATGTTTCTTTTTGTTTTCTTCCGCCATCTCTTTTTACTCCTTCTTGTTTAATGTACAAAAAGGTGAATGCAATACATTCACCCCTTTCGCTCTTCTGTTTTAGCTCACTTTCAACTTGAACTTCTGAATCTCTTTTTCACTGGATACTCGTTCTATTATTCCGCCGAGACTTCTGAGTTTTTCTTCAAATCTCTCATATCCTCTCTGAATGTAAACAATATCATCCACGATCGTAATTCCATCCGCCGCAAGTCCTGCGATGCAAAGCGCTGCACCCGCACGTAAATCCGGAGCACTTACTCTCGCTCCCGAAAATTTCTCAACACCTTCAATCGTTGCAGAATTTCCTTCGATCTTAGCGACCGCTCCCATACGTGCCAGCTCATCTAAATATTTAAAACGATTTTCAAAAATACTTTCTGCGATAATACTTGTTCCCTCGCAAAGCGCAAGTGTCACACCAATCTGCGGCTGCATATCTGTCGGGAATCCCGGATACGGAAGCGTCTTTACCTGTGTGTGCTTCAAACGCGTCTTCGCAACTACACGTACAGCATCGTCAAATTCTTCGATCTCACACCCAATCTCTTCCAGCTTCGCAATTGTAGCCTCCAAATGTTTTGGAATGACATTCAAAACAGTCACATCTCCTTTTGTAACTGCCGCCGCAAACATAAATGTCCCTGCCTCAATCTGATCCGGAATAATCGAATACTCCGTCTTATGAAGCTTTTCAACACCTTTGATCTTGATCACATCTGTTCCGGCTCCTTTGATGTTCGCTCCCATACTGTTCAGGAAGTTCGCAACATCCACTACATGTGGCTCTTTCGCAACGTTCTCAAGAATCGTAACACCTTCTGCCATCGCTGCTGCCATCATCACATTGATTGTGGCTCCAACACTCACAACATCAAAATAAAGATGTGTTCCTTCTAATCTCTCTGCCTCGGCAATGATCTTTCCATATTCAATCTCAACCTCGGCGCCCAATGCTCTAAAACCTTTCAAATGCTGGTCAATCGGTCTGCTTCCGATATTGCAGCCCCCAGGAAGCGCCACCTCAGCTCTTCTGTATTTTCCAAGTAATGCTCCCAGTAAATAATAAGATGCTCTGATCTTCTTGATATAGTCATACTCAATACTAAAATCCTGCACACCGGCTCCATTGATCCGCACTGTATGTCGGTCTATACGCTGAACCGTGGCTCCTATCCCTGCCATCGCTTCCAACAACACATTGATGTCATTCACATCCGGTAAATTCTCTATCGTAACAGTCTCATCTGTCATAATTGCCGCTGCTAAAATAGCTAATGCTGCATTCTTTGCTCCGCCTATCTCTACTTCCCCTACTAACGGATTTCCACCCTTAATAATATACTGTTCCATTTCACACCTCAATTATCAGATTTCCATTCCATGCTGAAACTTTTTCAGTCATACTTCTCCCAGTTTTATTTATACTTCTTTGCTATTATAACACAAAATGTATTTTTGTAAAATTATTTTTCCAAATATAAACCGAAATAGGAGGTCTGCGCCTCCTATTCTTCAAATAACTTCAATACATTTCCTATCGTCTCTTCAATTGTTAATCCGTCCTCGCAAATTGTATAATCCGCATACTTTTCGAATAGGCAAACTCTTTCTTCATATAAATCCTTTAAAGTCTGCCCTTCTTTCAAGACAACTCCACGGCTTTTCGCATTTTGGATTCTTCTGTTTATTGTCTCATAGGATACCTTTAAATATACAACTGTTCCCGTTTTTTTGTAATGTTCCATTGCTTCTTCGCAATATACAACACTGCCCCCCGGTGCAATCACCGCATTTTCCACATCCAAGTCCCGGTTAACCTGATTCTCTATTGCAAGAAATCCGTCATTTCCTTCCTGCGCGATAATCTCTTTGAGCAATCGCTTCTCCTGCTTCTGTATCAGCAGATCCGTATCCACAAACTCATATCCAAGCCGCTTGGCAACTACAACACCTACCGTACTTTTCCCTACAGCAGGCATTCCAATCAAAACAATATTTTTCATATGTATCTCTCCATTCCATTATTCAATCAGAAATAAAAATTCCTTCGGCATTTTCTATGGTCGCACCTTCGCCGGAATAACTCCTGATACACCATAATCTGAATCATATCTCCCAACCAGTCCTCTTTCCGGCGTCTTCTGATCCCCATATGTTCCTGTGCTTCCATCTGCATTTCTTCCGGCTCTATCCCATCCAGTTCTTTCACTCTGTCGTAAATTCTTCTGCACATCATACGCATCTGCAGCTGATCCGGATATTCATCATAGACAACACTGCCTTCATATGCCATCCTGTCACACTCATCTTCCACATAAGGCAGCAACCTCTTTGCTGTCTCCGGATACATGCTTTTCATATACTCAAAATCACGCTGTTCTATTCGCTCGTCATCATATTGTAAGGGCATCGGGTATGCCATATAATATGGTAATCGGTAATCCACAGGCTTGCACTTCCATTTCTATATACGCTCTAGTATATAGTATGCCAAAATATTTGAGATGTTCTATTCTTTCAGCGGAATTCCTCTTCCGTCTGTATTGATACTGCCGGTCAAGATCAAAATTCCTTCTATAAATCCCCATATTCCTGAAATAATACTTCCGATTCCACAGGTTGCCACCGTCAGAACAAGCTGAATAACCGCTTTTGTTGTATATCCCAAATAAAAATTATGCACACCTAGCGAGCCGAGAAAAATACCTAACAGTCCTCCTGCCAGCTTTGATTTCTGCTCCACCATAGGTCTTTGATTCACAAGACTCGCTCCGCACATCGTACAATATGTCATCCCGACATTGGTAGCATTTCCACAATTTGGGCAATAGTTATCCCCAGTTCCATTCGAAAATCCACAGTTTATACACACTGCAGCATTCGGATCAATCGGTTTTCCACAATTTCTGCAAAACATGTTTTCTTCCTCCTTATACTTTACGATTCTATCTTTTGTTTTTCTACTGTAATTTTACAATTTTTTTTATAAAAAGCAATGCCATAGCATAGTACTTCACGGTATCCATCACGCAAAAATTCTTCTTCATAATGCTTCATTCTGATTTGCTCCACTGCTTGCATCATTATTTACTAATATTATAGCTTGTTATATACTCTTTTAGCAAGAAAAAAGATGTCCGTAATCAAACAGACACCTTTTCAGTCCACTGCACACCTTCGGCAAGCACTGTGATCTTCTCCTGCAGGATTTCCACAAAGCCGCCAGACACAGTTACTTTTTTCATCTCTGTGCCCTTGTGTATCTTCATTACACAAGGCTCCAGAATTGTCGTCAGCGGGATATGGTTCTTGTAAACTCCCATATCGCCGCCCACAGATGTGAATTCCAAAAAGCTTGCTTCCCCTTCGTAGAACATCTCCTCCGGAGAAATAATTTTCAACTCAAACATATTATTTTCTGCCATGCGCACACACCTCTACTTTACTCTGGCAAGTACGTCATCAATATTTCCTGCATTCAAGAAATAACCTTCCGGAATATCATCATGTTTTCCTTCCAAAATTTCTTTGAATCCCTGTACCGTCTCACTGATTGGCACATATCGCCCATCAAGCCCTGTAAACTGTGTCGCGACAAAGAATGGCTGAGATAAAAATCTTTGTATCTTTCGCGCACGTGATACAGTGAGCTTATCTTCCTCTGAAAGCTCATCCATACCGAGCATTGCGATAATATCCTGTAATTCTTTATATTTCTGCAGCACTTCCTGTACACCGCGCGCCACCTTGTAATGCTCTTCGCCCACGATATTCGGGTCGAGCATTCTCGACGAAGAGTCAAGTGGATCTACTGCCGGATAAATACCAAGCTCTGTGATTGCACGGGACAGTACGACTTTCGCATCTAAATGGGCAAATGTCGTAGCCGGAGCCGGGTCAGTCAAGTCGTCCGCAGGCACATAGACAGCCTGAACAGACGTGATTGATCCGTTCTTTGTCGATGTGATACGCTCCTGCAAAGCCCCCATCTCCGTCTGCAATGTCGGCTGATATCCTACCGCAGAAGGCATACGTCCCAAAAGCGCGGACACTTCCGATCCTGCCTGTGTAAAACGGAAAATATTGTCGATAAACAAAAGTACGTCTTTTCCACCTTTGTCACGGAAATATTCTGCCATCGTAAGACCTGTAAGCCCTACGCGCATACGCGCTCCAGGCGGCTCATTCATCTGCCCGAACACCATCGCCGTCTTATTGATTACTCCTGATTCCTGCATCTCATAATAAAGGTCATTTCCCTCTCTTGTACGCTCTCCGACACCTGTAAATACAGAATATCCACCGTGTTCTGTCGCGATATTTGTGATCAGTTCCTGAATCAGCACTGTCTTTCCCACACCAGCTCCACCGAACAGACCAATCTTTCCACCTTTCTGATATGGGCAGAGAAGGTCTACGACTTTGATACCTGTCTCAAGCATCTCCGCCTCAGTTGCCTGTTCCTCAAACGAAGGAGCCTTTCTGTGAATCGGCTCATATTCAACATCTGTCGGAGCCGGTTTCTCATCAATCGGTTCACCGAGGACATTAAAGATACGCCCCAATGTATTCTCTCCTACCGGCACGGAAATTGCAGCTCCTGTGGCAACCGCTTCCATCCCTCGGACTAAACCGTCCGTCGGTCCCATGGCGATACATCTCACCACATCATCTCCCAGATGCTGTGCAACCTCCACCACAAGTCTGCTTTTATCCTGTCTTGTGATCTCGATTGCTTCGTTAATCTCCGGAAGATGTCCGTCTGCGTATTTGATATCTAAGACCGCACCGATAATCTGAGTGATTTTTCCTATATTTTTTTCTGCCATTTTTTCACTCCTCTATCCGATAGCTTCCGCTCCGGCTATAATTTCTGTTAATTCCTGTGTGATCGCTCCCTGACGGGCGCGATTATATTTTAATTCCAAATCATCAATAATCTCTTCTGCATTGTTTGTTGCAGAGTCCATCGCCTGCATACGGGCGCCGTTCTCGCTTGCAACCGCCTCCACAAAAGCGCCGTACAAAATACTTGTCATATACTTCGGAATGAGAAGACTGATCGCCTCCTCTTCATTCGGCTCAAAATTCATCAATACGGACTCTTTCTTTTCTTCTGCAGGCACAGTTTCTGCACTCACCGGAAGCAGTTTCATCAGCTTCGGAATATGACTGACCGTATTTTTAAACTCTGTATACGCCACATAGATTTCTCCGACTTCTCCTTTTGAGAAATCATCAAGCAGTCTCTCCCCGATCCGGCGTGCATCTGCATACGTCGGTTCGTCAATGATGTCCGAGTAATCCTCTGCAATTTGATATCCTTTTCTTGCAAGACTTTCCACGCCTTTTCTGCCGACTGTGTAAAGCCGGATACGTTCTTTTTCTATCCCGCTTTCCACGATTAGTCTTGCAATATTTGCATTGTATCCGCCCGCAAGACCGCGGTTTGAGGTCACTGCCACAACCGCAACATTTTTGGAATCACTTTTTCGCAAATACGGATGCTCTATATTGCCCGCCTTCGCAAGCATGGAAGTCACTGTCTGATACATATATTCAAAATACGCCTTCGAGTTCTCTGCACGCATTCTTGCTTTTTGCAGCTTTACAGTCGAAACAAGCTTCATGGCTTTGGTGATCTGCTGCGTACTTTGAATACTTCCGCGGCGTCTTTTTATCTCTCTCATGGATGCCATGATCGTCTTCCTCCTTTTTTACTGATGTGTGAACTGTAGCTTGAACTCTTCAATCGCTTTTACAAGCGTAGCTTCATTTTCTTCTGTGATAACCTTTTCCGTCTTAATTGATTCCGGAATCTCCGGATATTTTGTCTGGATAAATTCAAACAGTTCTGTCTCAAAACGTAAAATATCTTCCACCGCAATGTCAAGCAGATGTTTTCTCGTCGCCGCATAGATGATGATTACCTGATACTCTACCGGCATCGGCTTGTACTGCGGCTGTTTTAATACTTCTTTGATTCGTACTCCCTGTGCAAGTCGTTCTTTTGTATCTGCATCTAATTCAGATCCAAACTGTGCAAATGCCGCAAGTTCACGGTACTGTGCAAGATCGATACGAATCGGTCCCGCAATCTTCTTCATCGCCTTGATCTGTGCCGAACCGCCTACACGCGACACAGAGATCCCCGGATTGACCGCAGGTCTAAAACCGGCGTTAAACATCTCTGTCTCAAGGAAAATCTGTCCGTCCGTGATTGAGATGACATTCGTCGGAATGTAAGCAGATACATCACCTGCCTGTGTCTCAATGATCGGGAGCGCAGTTAATGAACCACCGCCTAATTTATCTGATAATCTGGCTGCTCGTTCCAATAATCTAGAGTGCAGATAGAATACATCTCCCGGATAAGCCTCACGTCCTGGCGGTCTGCGAAGAAGTAAGGAAAGAGTACGATAAGCTGTCGCATGTTTGGACAAATCATCATACACGATCAGTACGTCCTCTCCATTTTCCATCCACTCTTCTCCCATCGCACATCCTGAGTACGGTGCGATGTACTGAAGCGGTGCAAGCTCACTTGCCGTTGATGCGACAACGGTTGTGTAATCCATTGCCCCGTATTCTTCAAATACCTTCACAATATTTGCCACTGTAGATGCCTTCTGGCCAATGGCAACGTAAATACATTTTACTCCCTGCCCTTTTTGATTGATGATCGTATCAATCGCAATCGCAGTCTTTCCTGTCTGTCTGTCCCCGATGATCAGCTCACGCTGTCCTCTTCCAATCGGAACCATAGAATCAATCGCCTTGATTCCGGTCTGCAGCGGCGTATCTACAGATTTACGCGCGATAACTCCGGAGGCAACTCTTTCTATCTGTCTGAAATTTGTCGCCTGAATCGGTCCTTTTCCATCAATCGGCTGTCCTAATGCGTTCACGACACGTCCAAGCATGCAGTCCCCTACCGGAACCTCCACTACTCTTCCCGTCGTCTTTACCGTATCTCCCTCGTTGATATTTCTCTGATCCCCTAAAAGAACTGCACCTACATTGTCTTCTTCCAGGTTCAGCACCATACCATACACTTCGCCAGGGAACTCTAACAGCTCTCCCTGCATCGCATTTTCCAGTCCGTGGATACGTGCAATACCATCGGCTACCTGAATAACCGTTCCCACATCCGATACTTCTAACTCCGATGCGTATCTTTTAATCTGTTCTTTAATGACAGAGCTGATTTCTTCTGGTCTTAAGTTCATGGAGCGAATCCACCTTCCTTCTGTTTTATAGTTGAATTTTTCTTAAATTTTTCGACAGCTCATATAATTTTGTCCGAATACTGCTGTCAACAATGCGATCCCCGATTCGAATGACCATGCCGCCAATCAGCGACGCATCCACTTCATAATTCATCTCGAACTTCTCATAAGAGGTCGTCTCCAAAAGTTTTTGTTCTACCTTTTCCTTCTGCTCCCCGCTCAGTTCAATTGCTGTCACCACACGGGCACTTCCAATCTTCTTCTCTTCTTTCACAAGTCCGATAAAATATTTGAACACGGCGCACATATCTTTCGCATGCCCTTTTTTGATGAGAAGCGTCATCAGTCCGATGATCTCTTTTGGGATCTTTTGCAAAAATGTCTCCTCGACAATTTTTATTTTTTCTTCTTTTCCAATATTGGGATGATTCATCAGTTTGCTAAATTCTTCATTTGCCCACAAACTATTCACCACACACACTGCCGCCTCAAAGAATTCGTCAGTGCGCTCTTCTTCACAGGCGACTGCAAACAGTGCATCTCCATATGTCTTCGAAACTAACTTAGCCATGTATGATCACCCATCTCTTTCAACGTCTCATCAATAAGACCTTCTTGTACTTTTGTATCAATTGAAGCTGCTACCACTTTTCCTGCCATCATAGATGCAATGGTAATCATTTCCTGTTTCATATCATCCAACGCCCGTTTTTTTTCTAACTCAATCTGGGCATTGGCATGCTCTATAATACGGGCTGCCTCTTCTTTTGCCTCCGCAACGATCTTTGCCTCATTCTGCATCGCTTTTTTGCGCGCAGCGCTTAAGATCTCCTGCGCTTCTTTATCTACTTCTTTCAGCTTTCTGTCATACTCTTCTTTGTATGCGATTGCCTCCTGTTTTTCCCGCTTTGCAGTCTCCTGATCATCCAGAACACGCTGTCTGCGCTTTTCAAGCAGACTCCTGACCGGATTAAACAGAAGATACGAAAGAATCGTAAATAAAAGCAGCATACTCAAGCCAAGCACAACCGCATCAAACAGAAACTGTGCGTCGAGTGTAAATAAACGATCCAAGGTTCAGCCTCCTTCCTTCTCGTTTTCTTTTTTATTTTTCTTACAACTTTCCTAACAGTGGGTTTGCAAACAAGAGAATCAATGCGATAACCAGACTGTAAAGACCTGTCGTCTCCGCAACTGCCTGTCCAAGTAACATTGTAGATGTAATATCAGATTTTGCTCCCGGATTTCTTCCTACTGCTGCCGCACCGTGTCCGGCTGCCACACCTTGTCCGATACCAGGTCCGATACCTGCGATCATCGCTAACCCCGCTCCAATTGCTGAACAAGCTAAAATTAATGCTTCGTTTGTAATTTGACTCATAATAAATTCCTCCTAAAAATCTTCTTCTAATTTTACTCTTAAATTAATCCGGTATCTTATCACTTACAAATACCATCGTCAACATACAAAATACGTATGTCTGAATTGCCCCTGAAAAGACGTCAAAGTAGGCATGCAGAAAACCTGGCCATATGATTGCAATCTGCGAAAGCAGACCATACAGCAAGGCCATGATAACCGTTCCTGACAAGACGTTTCCGAAGAGACGAAGTGACAACGAAAACGGAACGGCAATCTCCCCAATCAGGTTGATCGGGAATAAAAACGGCAGTGGTTTGAACAAGTTGGTGAACGCTCCAACTTTGTTATACCTGATATTGTTAAACTGTATCAGGAAAAATGTGATCACACCAAGCGGAAATGTAACTCCATAATCTGCTGTCGGTGGTCTCAATCCCAAAAGTCCCGAGAGATTACTGAACAAAATAAACAAAAACAAGGTCCCTATATAGTTTCGGTAAGGAATCCCTTTTTTGCCCATGCCACTTTTCACCATGCCATCCAGCATCTCCACAACGTATTCCACTGCATTTTGAAACCTTCCCGGCTTCCCGTCAGTATCCTGCAATTTTACCCTTGCAATAAGTGCAAGTATAATCAGTCCCAGACATATGAGCAGTATACTGACATGCGTCGTCGTAAGGTATAGCTCCTGCCCAAACAGTTCAAACTTCAAAAGGCTGTGTATCATAAAGTCAGCCTCTTTTGCAGCAACTATCCCTAATCCATTTCCCACATAATTCCCCTCCTTTACTTAGATTTTTTTAATTTTAAAAATAGTTTATGCATATACGGCTGTAAATACGCCGATATTTTTAATGCAATCAGTCCGGCAAGCAGAGTAAGAGGATTCCCCAAATCAAAATAGAGTACGCATCCCATCAAAATCAAAACTACCGTTATCCTCAGTGCATACGTCATTCTGATATGTTTTACCGCGCCTGTCTCTCCAAGATCCAATGCATCCTCTATGGAGCGCTTCATATGAATTGCCATTCCGCTTCCAATTGCCACTCCACTCCACAATCCAATCGCATTATACAGATCGTTCGGAAAAGCAATCAGGCAGACGATCTGCACTGCCACGCCTACCAGAATAATTCCGGTAACCAATTCCAACAATGTATTATCTTTTTTCATCTTTGCCTTCCTCTTTCTTTTCTTCCAGGTCTTCATTCGCATGTCTTACAAGCAGATAAACATTACGCATCCCTGCCAATACTCCCAATATAATAAAAGGGATCGTAACCGGAAGTTTGAACTTTTCTTCCAGCCATCCGCCCACCCAGACACACAGCAGAATCGGAACGATCATGCTGATTCCCAGCTGAGTAATCAATGCAAATGTCCTGTGCACACTTTTTTTGTATTTCATAGTGTCACCTCAATCTTACAACATATAACTATCTACGTCCAGTAATTTGTCGTATTTTTTTATTTTTTATTGTTAATTTTTACACAAAAAAGATAATTTTCTGTCGTCTATATTATTTTTTATATATTTCAAAACAAAAGAGGGGCTTTAATCCCACTCTAAACGGTGTAAATGCCCCTCTTTTGTCATATTCTGAAATCCATTTTGTCTCAGTGCTTCATATAATACAATTGCCACGGAATTCCCGAGATTCAAAGATCTGATATCTCCCACCATCGGAATACGGATACTGTCCTCCTTGTGGTGTATCAAAATCTCCTCCGGAATCCCTGCACTCTCTTTTCCAAACATAATATAGCAGTCCGGCTCATAATTCACATCAGTATATACATTCGGTGCTTTTGTCGTTGCCATATAAATTTTTGCTCCTGGATTTTTCTCCATAAAATCCTGAAAATCAATATACGTTGTCACGTCCAGATCATCCCAATAATCCATTCCTGCACGCTTGATCGCTTTTTCATTCAATCGGAAGCCTAGTGGCTCGATCAGATGGAGACGTGTGTTTGTAGCAACACAGGTTCTCCCGATATTTCCGGTATTTGCCGGAATCTCCGGCTCAAATAATACAATATTCAACATCTTACATTACCTTTCATTTCTCAGTCGGTCAATAAATCTGCCAAGACGCCCAATCGCCTCTTTCAGGTCTTCCAAAGAATATGCATACGAAATACGAAGGAATCCCTCACCACAGTCTCCGAACGCAGTTCCCGGAACGACCGCCACCTTTTCTTCTTCCAATAATCTTGTCGCGAATTCTTCTGACGTCATCCCAAACTCTTTGATATTTGGGAAAATATAGAATGCGCCAAACGGCTCAAAGCATTCAAGCTTCATCCGTTTGAATTCATGCACAAGGAAGCGTCTTCTCTGATTATAAGACTCACGCATCTCCTTTACTTCTTCATCACAGTTGCGAAGTGCTTCCACCGCTGCATACTGGCTGTTTGTCGGCGCACACATAATCGCAAACTGATGAATCTTCACCATCTGCTCAATGATGTTCGCAGGACCGCACGCATAACCAAGCCGCCAGCCGGTCATCGCATACCCCTTCGAAAATCCATTGATCAAAATCGTGCGCTCTTTCATTCCCTCAAAACTTGCGATTGACACATGCTCCCCTTTATAGCTGAGCTCTGAGTAGATCTCATCCGAGATTACGAACAGATCATGCTTCTTCACAAGTTCCACAATCGGTTCCAAATCTTCTTTTGTCATAATAGAACCCGTCGGGTTATTTGGAAACGGCATGACAAGAATTTTTGTCTTCGGTGTAATAGCGGCCTCAAGCTCCTCTGCTGTGAGCTTAAATTCATTCTTATGCTGCAGCGGAATCACGACCGGAACTCCGTCTGCAAGAATTGTGCAAGGCAGATAGGAAACGTAGCTTGGCTGTGGAATGAGAACTTCATCCCCCGGATCCAGCATGGCACGCAGTGCAATGTCAATCCCTTCGCTTCCCCCTACAGTTACGATCACTTCATGATTGTAATCATATTGTACATTCACTTTTCTATCTAAGTATTTACAAATTTCTATTTTTAATTCTTTCAGACCGGCATTCGATGTATAAAATGTGCGCCCTTTTTCCAATGTATAGATTCCTTCTTCCCGAATACGCCAAGGCGTATCGAAGTCCGGCTCTCCTACTCCAAGTGAAATCGCATCTTTCATCTCATTTACCACGTCAAAAAATTTACGAATTCCTGACGGCTGAATGCCAACCACTTTCTGTGATAATGGATTTCTCATTACGGTGTCACCAACATCCTTTCTGATTCTGCTTTTTTCACAAGTATCGTTCCATGATCCTTATATTTTTTCAGGATAAAATGTGTCGCCGTGCTGATTACAGCCTCAACCGGAGAAAGCTTTTCCGATACAAACTGGGACACCTCTTTTAATGTTTTTCCATCCAGTGTCACCAGAAGATCATATCCTCCGGAAATCAGATAGACTGCATTCACTTCCGGATAATTGTAGATACGCTCTGCGATTCTGTCAAATCCTTGATTTCTCTGTGGAGTCACTTTCACCTCAATCAGTGCAGTCACTTTTTCCGTTCCGACTTTATCCCAGTCGATCAACGTATGGTAACCGCAGATAATCTTTTCCTTTTCCATCTGTGCAATCTCATTTGCCACAGTCACCTCATCTGTCCCAAGTAACACTGCCAGCTCGCCCAAATCTACACGGCTGTTCTTTTCGATATATTTTAAAATTGTTGTTCTCATAAACTCTCCTTACTTTGACTCATACATCTTTAATAATTCATCCGGCGCCGGTCTGTCAAGATATCTTTTCTCTTCGCCGCCCAAAATGACTCTTGCAGTATCTACAGTCGTCCTTCCAAGAACGACCGCCTGTCTCCCTTCTTTTTGGAATTTCTCTACAAGCTTCTCGCCATCCTCTGCAAAGATCAAAACACTTCCCGCCGATGTAAGCTGATACGGATTCAGATGAAAATATTCACAAATCTCCACCGTCTCCTGTCTGATCGCCATCTTTTTCAAATCAACCTCAATCCCCACACCGGAGCTTTCCGCCATCTCCCATAAAGCTGCCAGAATCCCGCCCTCGGTAATCTGGTGCATCGCTGATACCCCCGCTTTTTTTGCAGTCTGCAGTTCATCGACAGAGAACAGTTCTCCTTCCATCTGTCGAATCGGATTCAAAAATGCCGGGATAAACCGTCTTGACAATTCTTCTTCTTTTTCCCGCATCACGCGCAATGTTCCTTCCAGCGCAATCCACTTTAAAAGCACGATATCCTGTCCCGGTTTCCCCATACAGCTTCTTAGAAGTTCTTCCTTCTTTAATACGCCCATACCATTCACATATACGATTGCCTGATTGATTGCGGGACTTGTCTCCGCTTTGGCACATATAATCTGAATACCATGCGCGCTTCCCGCTCGTTCCACATACTCAATCATCGCTTTCAGGCGCGATTCATACGCATACGGCGGGAGCATAATATATACTGATGCCGCCACAGGCACTGCCCCGCGGGTTGCAAGATCATTGGCCGCCTGCGCAAGCGCAAACACGCCCAAATCTTTCTCGTTTCCATATAGAACAGCGGTAGAAGATAACACTTCCTCCCCCTCTCCTGTTTTTATCCCATAACACATCTCTTCTACAGACGGAGGAAACATCGATTCTTTTCTATGAAATTGTAATGGTTTTAAAAGCGAACGCTTTAACACAGTCTGAGATACTTTTCCTACCTTCATAACTTCCTCCTTACTCTGTCGGCGCTTCCGGCGGTGTCGCATTCTGTGTGTTCTGTGCTTCCTCTTCCGCCTTTTGTGCCGCCTCCTCAATCTTTGCCTTCGCCTCGGCAATTGCATTGTTGATCTGCCCTTCATCCTGCGTGGCAATTGCCGCCTTGACGAGCGCCGAAGCCTCCGCATTATCTGATGCCGTTCCCACATTCACTGTAACCGGTGATGCGCTGTATGTACTGTTGTTGAAAATATCTCGGCTCACTTCCTGTCCATTTTCATAGACAACCTTCCAAAGTCTCGCCGTCTTTCCCGTATGTCCTGAACCACTCTTTGTCATCACGCCAAGTGAATCCCCGGACTCGACAAACTTCTTTCCTGCCGGTGTTGTGCTCAGCGTCTCGCTGACAAACTCAATACTCCGGTTCGCATTTCTTGTCTCTTTTCCATAAATTGTAAATGTAAGATTCCCGCCCGATATATATCCTTCAATATAAATCGGTGTCTCTGTATTATTCTTGAATTTTAAATCTTTATAGTCACCTGCGATTGCAGCATCCATAGATGGCTTCACATAATCTACCAGCATGGAATGTGGCTGTCTCTGCGTCACCTCCAGTTCCGCAAGGATCACGGCATTGTAAAGTGTTGTGGACACCTGGCAGATTCCGCCGCCCATACTCTGCACAACCTTTCCATTCTCATAAGAGCCGGCTTCTGTAAACCCATTCTCAGTTGTATAAGGCTCCATCGCTGCGTTGGCAGAGTATTCCTCGCCCGGCATCACCACAGCTCCATTGATATGTGCTGTTCCGGACTCAATGTTCTGGACTCTTCCGCCTCCGCTTCCACAATATGTCGTAAATGTTCCAAGTGTATCCTGAATCGTCTCCAGCTGCTCCCGCGTAACATCCGGTACATCTGAGACAGACACAAGATCTACAGATGCCTCTTTCTTATTCCATTTCTTATTCAAATATGTCTCAATGGCTTTTACTGAGGCTTCTGCATCAATCGTCTTTCCCTGAACTTCATCTGTAATGACAAATGCGCCGTTCTCACGAGTAATCGTCGCATTTGTTGCCGCTTTTTCCAGTGGCTGTGCCTTTGCTTCAAAAACTGCTTTTGCCTTCTCGCTGTCAATCTGATATGCTGCGGAAATGACTTTCTTTTCTTTGTCAAGCTTTTTCACTTCAAAGTAACGACTCCAAATACTTCCATCTTTTCCGTAAGCAAGAGCCTTTTCTACAAGCTTATCCACATCTTTTATCGTAAAACCAAGCTCACCCAATGTCACCTGTACATTCTCTTCTTCTATGCGAAGCGAAATGCTCTGCTCCTGATATTTTTTAATCTTTGCTTCCACTGCTTTTTTGGCATCTGATTTTTTCATACCGGACACATTCACCGTCTCAATATAGACATTGTTATAAATCTCATTGTCCGCAATGCTCTTCACCCGGCTTCGAAAGACAAAATAAACAATTCCCAACACAACAAGAATCGAAAACGCAATGATTCCCGCCGTCGCAAGCACTTTCCGTCTCCTTTTTACGCTCATTTTCCGCTTTCTATTCTTTGCCGTTTTTTGCATAACCAATCCTCTCTACACTAAATATGGAATCACACTTGTTGCAACCATCGCCACTATAATAATCATGATCGTAATCGCCATGATTTTTCTTACTTTTTTGTCATAAAAATTCATTGATCACACCTCGATTTTATACATTTCTTTACATTTTAAACTCTTTACTGTATTTTTGCAAGAAACATTGTTGAAATCTTATTCCGTCTCGATTTCAGTTACTGCTGCCTGGTGCGTCAGCCTGCTTCTATTCTGATAATCAAATAAAATGAATTTCTCTTTTTCTTCACATGTCCCAAGTACATCATAATGGAATTTTTCAATATGAGTCATTTTTCGCAACTGTCTTTTATCGTATGCTTCGTATCCGATCAAATATTGATGCTCTTTTGATTCCGTCTCATAAAACGCATTCAGCCAGTCCTTTGACACTTCATGCTCTCCCGCAAATTCCGGTCGGTTTTTGACGTTCTCGCGAAAATACAGATCAAATGTCAAAAGTTCTCGGTAAAGTCTCTCGCGTTCTTTATGTTTCTCTCTGACAAATCCAAGTAAAATCTCATATCTTGTAATTCTGGAATGACTCATCAGATGCAGTTCATGATTCTCATAATATCTGCCAAGTTCCTGATACAATACAAATGGTGATGCATACTCTTCTTCCAATTTTCGCAGGCAATACGAAAACTGCCCACTGTTATAGTAGACCTCCACCATCTCTTCCACACTCTTTAACCGCATCATCTCTTCATATGACAGCCAGTTTGTGTAGAGCACCTCATACGGCGGCCGGCTCTTATATACAAGTCCATAACGTTCCTTCTGCGATTCCATATAAGAACCTTTCAGCACTTTCAAAAATCCAAGCTGAAGCTGTTCCGGATGGAGCCGATACACATCATCAAAAGATTTTTGAAAACTCTCCATACCTTCATACGGAAGTCCTGCGATTAAGTCCAGATGCTGATGCACATTTTCCCCCTGATTGATGCGCTGCACAATACGTGCCACTTCCTCAAACCGCATCGTTCGCCGAATCTCACGAATCGTCTGTTCATTTGTAGACTGCACCCCGATCTCAAGTTGTATCAATCCCGGACGCATCGACTCAATCAGCTTCAATTCTTCTTCATTCAGCAAATCCGCCGCCACTTCAAAATGAAAATTCGTGATCCCTTTGTCATGCTCCTTGATATATTTCCAAATGGCAATCGCATGCTTATGATTACAGTTAAAAGTTCGATCCACAAACTTCACCTGCGGCACTTCCTCATCGATAAAAAACTGAAGCTCTTTTTCTACCAATTCAAGTTTGCGGAAACGCAAACATTTGTCTATCGAAGAAAGGCAGTAACTGCAGGAAAACGGACATCCTCTGCTCGACTCATAGTAGATGATCTTATTTTTAAAATCTGCCATATCATGGTACGCAAACGGAACCTCACTCAAATCCATAACTTCACGCCATGAATTCTGTAAAAATTCTCCCTCTTCTCCACGGTAGGCAATTCCTTTAATCTCCAAAAGCTGCATATCTTTTCCGTGATAATACTCCACCACTTCCAAAAATGTCTTTTCTCCCTCTCCGAAGATCACTCCTGTCACTTCCGGAAGACGTTCCAGCACATCTTTTGTATCGTAGGATACCTCTGGACCACCCACCCAGATTGGAACACTCGGGAATATCTTTCCAAGCTCTCGAACCAGCTCTTCCACATAAGACAGGTTCCATATATAGCAGGAAAAACATAAGATATCCGGTTTTTTCTTATATAAATCCATCAAAATATCGTCTATCTGCTGATTGATCGTATATTCTGCAATCTGTATCTCATCCTTATACTGCTGCGCATACGCTCTCAGACTGTACACAGCCAGATTCGAATGAATATATTTCGCATTAATCGCCGCCAAAACAATGTTCATAACATATCTCTCCTTTTCTTTTTGTATCTGAAAATCAAATTTCCTGATATAGTAAAAATGCTATTGTATAGACAATCTCAAACTGTCCATACAATAGCATTTTTCTTTTCGTGCGTTACACTTCGAACTCGCTCCATGAACGTTACTTTTGCAGTTAACTCAGCCCAGGCACCCTCACGGCACCCGGAAGGTTCTGCTTAGTGCTGCTTCGTTCCCGACCTGACACGGTTCACAGATTCCCGTCGCGTGAGACCCAAACATCAACGCCACTTTCAAAAGGCAGCTCCACAAATAAAAGCCCTCCGTGTAACATCACCCCTACTATAGCGGATTGTAGGTACAAGGCACCGCTAACGCCCCGGCTGCACGAGTCTATATTATACTCTCCAGACAGTATATTTGTCAATGCCATTCATTAAAATCGATAAATTCTATCATCAGAATGTTATTTCACCTCAGCTTTTCGTTTCTCCCTCAGTTCTTTAAAAAAGTTTTTCATCAGCGCACTGCATTCTTCTTCCAGCACGCCTATTTCCAATTCTACCTGATGGTTGAATTCTTCCATCTGCAGTAAATTAAGAATCGACCCCGCGCAGCCCGCTTTTGGATTCATACATCCTACAACAACCTTCTTCATTCTGGACTGTACAATCGCTCCCGAGCACATCTGACACGGCTCCAGTGTCACATACATTGTGCAATCCTCAAGTCTCCAGTCGTCCATTTTCTTGCTCGCTTTTTTGATTGCCATCATCTCCGCATGTGCAATCGTATTCTTATCAATGGTTCTGCGATTGTATCCGCGTCCGATAATCTTATCTTCGTAGACGATCACACACCCGATTGGAACCTCTCCAAGTGCATATGCCTTCTTCGCCTGTTTAATCGCCTCTTTCATATATTTTTCATCTTTATTCATCATACACTCACCTTTTGTATTTTGCAAATTCAGACTTCCAAATAGAACTCGTTCTTAATTATACTGATTTCTTCTAAATCTGTCGACACCAATATCCAAAATCATCAAACGTATTCTTCTCTTCTGCCGACAATTCAAGGTCCGCATCCATAACACGGTGAAATTGCGGAAATCCAAATGCTCTTGCTGCTGCCTGTTCTTTTTCATGATAAATTCCAGGCACACCGATCCATCGATTTTCCCCTTCCTCAATATACAGAAGATGATGGTAATTATAAAATCCATGCAGCAAAAAACTGTTATTCGCAAGATGCCACTGTGTTCTCGGAAGTCTTGCAATGTCCTGCCTCTGAATCTTCTCATATGTTCTTGTCTTCGGCGGGATATATTTTTCTATTTCCTCCTGAAATTCCTGTTGTTCTACCAGTTTCTCCACATGCTCGATCAGACTCTCTCTTACTTTCGGTTCCTCTGATTGTTGTCTCTCCTCCGGCACAGCTTCAGTCGCTGCCTCCTCCGGCATAGCTTCAGTCGCTGCCTCTTCCAAGACTTCCCTCTGCCCGGTCGTCATATGTTCCACATCCGCCGCTTCTTCTTCCCACATCGCAGCATATGTTTTTTCCGATGCATTTCTCAAAATAATCCCTGCAAGCTTGTCAAACATTTCCTGTCCACCTGCATCTTCCGGCTCAAATTTCAGGATATAATTAATCATCGGAGCCTCTCCTTCAATTACCCCTTGCGGGATTCCGATACAGTCTCCTCCTTGCACATAGAATACAAACACCTCCAATTTCTTTTTCTGTCCAAAATCAAGGTTCTTTCCATGTATATGAATCGCACATTTATCCATTCGTTTTTCTAGCTTTATAAAACCGACATTGCGGATTCTGTTTCCATTCTCATACTCGTACAAATAGCGGATGACCTGTTTCATAATTTGATTCCTTTCTTCTTGTCTCTATAAGACACTTTATTCACCTCGACAAAAGAAAAGAACTAAAAAGCGACGGCATACCGCCATCGCCTTATCTATATAATTGCATTCATCTCCTGATAAAGCCGTTTTGCATAGCTGTCTGTCATTCCACAGATATAATCCGTCACAAGGAGAAGTCTGAGATACAGTTTTTCCTGCTCACTTTTCCCCTTTGCATGACAATGATAAGCACTCTTATAATTTTCTGAGATAAACGAGACAATCCGTTTATCAATCTCGCTCAACTCCTCATCTGTATCATAATCAATCACTGCTTTTACAAATTTATCCAACAGAAAATCAAGCATGACCGACTCTGCCATCTCCATCTTATAGATGACCGATGTAGAAAACACTCTTCGGTACGCAATATCTCCCAGAAGATTCATCAATTTTTCTCCATATGTCCCGTGGAACAAATCATAACCATACTCTCCGTCCATAATCTTCTCATAGTTCGAAGTAAATCCATATGTTGCACAATTGATCAAAAATCCCTGCATCTGCACAATCCAGTTCTTCACTGCATATTCTTCTGGATTTTCCACTTTTCTTCTCTGCCCACTTGCATATTTTGCTTCTAATTTTTCCAATGCATGAAAAGAAACGGCACTTTCCTCTTTTTCCAGAGCTGCTAATTCTTCTTTCAGTTGATGATAGGAAAGAAAACCTTTTATAAAGGCATCTTCGATATCTGCTGTTTTGTATGCGATATCATCCGCAGCCTCCAATATATATGTGAGCGGATGACGCCTTCCGTTCGTTCCGGTCTCCTTGGAAATCGCCTCATAAAGTTCCTGATCGGCATAGTAATACCCAAGCTTTTTATCCTTGATATTTCCCGTTGTTTTATCGATTTTCAGAGAAGAAACCGGATATTTTACAATCGTTCCAAGCAGTGCATATGTCAGGTTCATCCCATGCTCATCCACAAGATAGTGCAGTTTACTGACCAATCTGAGCGCCTGTGCATTTCCTTCAAAATGATAAAAGTCCTGACACATCTGTTTCTCCAAGACCTGATCTATCCGCTCTCCACGAAACAGCAGCGCCGGCAGGTTTCTCCTGAACCAATCCCGAATCACCGTCTCACCAAAATGTCCAAACGGCGGGTTTCCAATATCATGTATCAGGCCCGCGCACTGTAAAATATTACATATCTCTTCCTTCATCTTCGGTGTAAAATCCGAATCTTTCTGATATGCCAAAATCGATTCTCCAATATTCTGTCCCAACGATTTCCCAAAAGAAGACACTTCCAAAGAATGTGTCAGTCTTGTCCTGATAAAATCACTTTTATCCAGCGGAAATACCTGTGTCTTATCCTGAAGTCTTCGAAACGAGGCACTCCCAATAATGCGATGATAATCTTTTTCAAACTCACTTCGAAGGTCCGCCGCCTTACTCCGACCGCCAAACTCTCTGTTTCTTTTGCTCGATAATAACTGCTCCCACTTCATACTTTCACCCCTTTCTTTGCCAATTGACTGTTTCTCTAATCCAAATAAATCGGCGGGTCATAATCTTTTCCGAGGAGCGCTTTTTTCCTCTCCTGATACCCTAGAAATGCCCACTCTGTCATATCTGTCCATTTATGCTGTTCCTGATCATATACCTGTACATAGCCGATCCGCTTTGGATGCATTCGTACACTGTTTGTCTGGTATTCTTTTCCCGTATACGGATTGATCTCGCCAAGAACCGGTGTTTCCGGCTCTTTCTTCTCTGACTCTTTTTTTGTATCCGCAGTTCGAAACTTTGGTTTCCGCATATAGCCTCTGATTCCGCTAAATCCGGTTCTCTTCTCCTTTTCTTCCACCTTTTTCGGGAGTTCTTTAACAGGCTCTGGCTCTGACACTGGCTCCAATTGAAGTTCCTCGCTCATTTTCACTAGCTCGCCAACCGTAATATCTCGTTCGGCGGCATGCTTCTGCGATTGTGGTTTTCCTTTCTTAATCTGTTCTTTTTCCGTCTCCATTTCTATCTGTTCCATTATACTCAGCCGGAAAGAACATCCCAATATCTCTGCAATCATACGCATATCCTGTTCCTGAAAATTATCTCTTTTGAGCCGCTGCGTCATATTCTGTCTGGACATATTTTTCCCGGTTCGTTCCTCAATCTGCTCTGCCAGCTCTTTGATCGTCATCCCCTTGCGACTTAAGATAATTTTTACCTGTTCACCAAATGTCAGATTCTCCATGTCCGATTCCTCCTTAGTAACTCTCTTCCAAATACTCTTCCAATGTCACACCTGATTCCATAATTTCCTTTGCGGCTTCCTGGCCTACATACCGATAGTGCCAAGGCTCATAGATAATTCCTGTCTCGGCTGTTTTTTCCGGCGGATAACGAAGAATAAACCCATACTTATAACAGTTCTCTTCCAGCCATTTTGCCTCTTTTGTCTCCGCCTGTTTTTCATCCAGCTCCGAGTATTGATTTGAAATAAGATCAAGCGCAAGTCCAAGTCCATGCTCACTTGTCCCCGGAAGCGCAACACTCATAGCAGTGTCACTGTACGCTTCCCAGTAATTCATCCCTGTATTCAAACGATCCTGAACAGATGAGTTAAATACCTGCTCCTGCTTTTCGACCGAACGATACGCAGAACAGATAATAATGTTCATTCCATCCGCCTCTGCTGCCTTCAACATATTATTGAGAGGCTCTGCGATTCTTGAATCTACACTATATCCATCCGCCACCTCCGTAAGCTCCGGAACATATCCTTCCGTCATTGGATGCGATGAATTCACAAGCACCATATTCCACGGCAATTCCTCTTCTTGCTCTGCCTGTTTTTGCTGCAGCTGCTCTAATTCTTTTTGTACTGCCTTTGTCTTTTTCTGCTCTTCCTTTTGAACCTGCGCTGTCACCTTTTTAATCTGCTTTTCTGCTTGTTTCTTTTGTCTTATACCACCAAATATATTTCCAAACACCAGACCCAACACCAGACAACTCGCTCCGACAACTATGATCTGCTTTCTCTTTCGACTCATTCGTTTTATTTTTCTTTTCACCAAACCGCCATAATATCTCAACACTTTGGAAATCTGCATAACTTTCTCCTCTTTTGCCTCTATAATTCAATCTTTTCTATTGTTTTTGAAAACTCACTGCAATTAGAACACACTGCAATTTTATAAGGAATATCGGCTATCGTATACTCTTTAAAATAATATCTCTGAGGAAACTCTTCCGGCTGTTTTAGCAAGTACGGACTTCCCTCTTTCGAAAATCCAATCTCAAACTGATCCAATCCTAATTTCATCCCAAGCCGGGTCGCTTTCATAAAACTTTCTTTCAACACCCAGTAGCGATAAAACTCCTCCGCTCTTTCCACTTCCGTATTCTGTTCTACAATTCTTTGAAATTCGGACGCACAAAAAAAACGTCTGGCAACATCCAGTCTCACCTGCTTGACACCTTCGATATCGCATCCGAGATGCCATATTTGACGTTCACTGTCCACAACAGAGCAAAGTACATACTGTCCGGAATGTGACAGATTAAAAACCGCATTTTTCGACAATCCATATGTTCTGCGCATCTTCTCATACAGTACCCACACGCCCACGCTCAGAGCTTTCCCTTCCTGGTAAACAATTTTATCCGCCTTCTCTTTCCGAAAATCCGGAACTATTTTATAGTATTGTAAATATTTTTCTTTCTCCAGCAGAGATGTTACATCTGCAATCCATGTTCTAATCATATGTTTAATTTCCTCACATCATATAATACCACATGTTATATTTTCTTTACTATAGAAATTTTTTTATTTCTATACCAAAAAGGACAGATTATTCTCTGTCCTCACTTCATAACTTTACTTCGCAATTTCCCCCAGATAAAAATCTGAAAATACATATACGCTTTATCAAATACAAACAGACCTGCCTGTGCTCCGATCAAGACAATCCAAAACATCTTTTCTACTGCTTCTTCTGCCAAAATCAAAGTCGGAAAAATGAGCAGCACCGGAATAAACATGGCATTAAAGATTATGTATTTTCCAATCCACACCGCAACTGTCTTTTTCTGAATCTTGGAACTTTGGGCAACCTTCTCCCAAAGGATCTCGCTCAACACCAAATAAATTCCCATTGCAAGAAATGTAATACAGTACAGACGATTCGGCGCAACAATCAGCCCCACCAGAAAACTTGCCATCAAAAACGCTGCACCTGCCCTGATTCCCCATTCCCGCAATACAATCCCGACACAGAATGCCGCCGCTGCGATCAGGAACAGGCTGCTTGTCTCAATCACTGCACTCAACACAAGTAAAATGACCGCAAATGCTGCGAGCACTCCTGTGAATGCCATTTTTTTCGCATTTACATGCATGAGCAAAGATCGCCTCCCATACATTCGCACAGTGTGTCTGCACACCATAAATCACAACATAAGTTTCCCGTTCCATACGATGGACGACCATAGCCATATCCCGTATTCTGATAACGCTGTCCTCTAAACTGCAACTGATTTGCATAATTTACATATTCCATATTGTTCGGCTCCATTGCCGCAGCCTGTTTCGCATGATCTACCGCCACGAGATTATTCCCCAAACCCATGTTGGCTATCGAGCTGTAATAATACCACATCGCATTTCGATTCGGTATATTAGAAAGCACATTTAATGCCTCCCGGAAACGCCGTGTATTAATATAGTTTCTTGCCGCCTGAAGTTCCACAGTCTCCTGACTACCTCCGGAATAAGACTGCTGCTGACCACCTGTGTAAGATCCTGAAAAACCGCCCTCCCGTTCCTTCATAATCTGATCATACGCTTCCTGAATCTCTTTAAACTTTTCCTCTGCCAACCCTGACAGCGGATTGTCTACATACGAATCCGGGTGATACTTTCTGCTCATCTCCCTGTATGCTCTTTTTACTTCATCGTTACTTGCACTTGGTGAAACACCTAACACCTCATATGGATTTGCTATCATAATCTTCTATTCCTCTTCTTTATTTTTTTCCAACTGCTTTTTATCATACTTTTCCCACACGCCTACATACAAAATATTCCTCAGTATGTCCGCATCTTCAATACATGGCAGACGTTCAAACTGACTGGTACATTCTGCCAACACATAGGTCATCATCTCTTTACATCGCTCATCAAAGTCCGGTTCCCCGTACAGCGAAATCAACGCATTATAACTGCCGCTTTCTAAATCTTGCTCAACATCGTCATACGCATCTAAAATATAGATAAACTTTCCAAGATAAAATCCCATCCTACGCAGAGTTTTCTTCCACACATCCTGCCTGTAAGTCAATAGTTCTGCCATCAACTCCCCAAAATATCTTGCCGTAATATCAATATTCTCTTCTTTCTGCCCCTCACATGCCTGCAGTTTTTTTAGACAGCTTCGAATTATCCGGCATTTCTTTGGATATTTTTTTTCAATCTCAAGATATGTCTTTCGGAATGCCCGAACTCCAACAAGTCCCGCCTTGCTCTTCTCATCTTTCCAATCATCCACAAAATGAAAATAGGTCAGCACAATATTCATATCTGCCGCGTATTCGGTAATCTCATTATATAACATCTTCTGCTTTTTCGCCGGATGCACCACACATCGGTGCTCTTCAAAATTCATGTCACTCTCATAAAGAGAATGTAACAGAATCACAAGAAATGTCATATCATAGGTCAACGTCAACTGTCCTAAAAATCCATGCTTTTCTCTTAAGACTTTACACAGTCCACAATAATACGCCTTATATTTGTAAAAATCTTTCATCTTCAGTTCCGGCTTATACGCTGTCACATATCCAAACAAGATTTTTCCCTCTTTCCAATCAAATCATTTTCAAAAGTATCATTGACATTTGCATATCTCGCTCATTATATCATACTCTGATTTTCTTTTGGAGTATTTTATAAATATTTAATGTTCTTATACAAAAAAATCACCGCCCCCGGAGCTTCTTTGTCTCCAAAAACAGTGATTTCTACCTGCGCCTTCAGGGGTTCGAACCCTGGACACCCTGATTAAGAGTCAGGTGCTCTACCAACTGAGCTAAAGGCGCATTTCACATTATTGAATTTATTTTTTCTTTAACGCAAGGAATATTATATAATATTTTTTTTACAATTTCAAGTGTTTTTTTTATTTTTTATAGAATTCCTCTGCTTTTTCTCTGAATATTTTCCTGAAACGGCATCGACTTGTTTCTTTTTCACCCACAGCCTCAACCAGAATAGCTAAAACTGCAGGTAATCAGATCCGGAATAACCGGAAATAGACTTTATAATGAAATCTTCTTTTCAAACTCTTCCAGCGATTTCGATTGGAATGCTATCTTTGTCCACTGCTTCAGCACTTCCAACTCCTGCTGACTTTGGATTTGATCACAGATTGTTTCTGAAACTGTTCCAAAACTTTGCAAGCATAAAAGTAATGTACTTTTTGCATTTTCAAGTCCCAACGCAAGACCTTCTTCTCGACCTTCCGCGCGTTCATCTTTCAACATCTCTTCAAAAATCATAAAGCGTTCCTCCATCTCTCGATTCGACTTAATCTCATGAATAAATTTCTGAAGTCTCTCCACGTATGAATCGTGAAATTCTCTCTCACTTCCATCAATATCTTCTCTTATATATTTCAGAAGTGTTACCAGCTCTTTCGGGACCTCACTTTCATTCTTTCCATGCGTATTCAAGAAGACAGTTGTTCTCCCATCCTCCAAATTCATTCCTAACAACTCTTCGCATTTTGTTCGAAAAGTGTAACGATACTTGCCTTCTCCAATCGGATCAAAGTCACAAATAAAAATGACATACGTATTCGGAAGTCCCGCATAATCCTCACCCGTTAGCAGCATCTCCATATCCATCTGGCTTTGGTAATAACGACTCCGCTTTCCTAGTGCCGGCTTTTTCTGTACCTGCATCTCTACATTATAACGTGTGTGATTTTCATCTTCAAAAACAGATATTGTTGCGTCTGTGTATTTACTAAACTCAATCTTCTCAGCCTCTTTAAGAAATTCTTCTAATTTTTACTTATCCGGTATCAGACATAATCTGAAAATTGCCTGATAAAGAAGTTGTATATTTGTATTCACAGTTTTCATTAAAATAATGTCTATACTCATATGGGAAGAAGATTATCAATAAAAGTGCGGCACTTATGATAAGTACCGCATTTACTATTACGCTAATTCTTTTGCCAATTCTTCCATCGCTTTTCTGCTTGTCTCATTGAGTGTGGATTTAATCGTCACTACCGGCTCACAGATTGTAATGTTTTTCATTCCTTCCAGAATCGCTTTCATCTGTTTCGCAGCCGAAGGTGCCCAACTTCCGTTTTCAATAATTCCCACTGTACGTTTTTGGTAATTTTTCGCTTTCAAATGATGTAAGAAATCTTCCATACATGGGAATACTCCCGCGTCATAAGAAGCTGCCGCAACAACCAGTTTCGAATAACGGAATGCATCTTCCACAGCCTCCGCCATGTCTTCTCTGGAAAGGTCTGCAATCACTACTTTTTCTGCGCCATTTTTCCTTAACATCTCAACGAACTCTTTTGCCGCTTCTGCTGTATTCCCGTGAATAGATGCATATGCCACAAACACGCCTTCGTCTTCCGGTTCATAACTGCTCCATGTATTATATTTATCAATATAAAATGCAAGATTTTCTTTTAAAATTGGTCCATGAAGCGGGCAGATCATCTTGATGTCCAATGTTGCCGCTTTTTTCAACAACGCCTGCACCTGCGCGCCGTATTTTCCTACGATATTAAAATAATATCTTCTTGCTTCACACGCCCATGACTCTTCCACATCAAGCGCTCCGAATTTTCCAAATCCGTCCGCTGAAAACAAGATCTTTTCTGACTGTTCATATGTCACCATGACTTCCGGCCAGTGCACCATCGGTGCCATAATGAACTGCAATGTATGAGCTCCGAGATTCAGTGTATCTCCTTCTTTTACAACAACAGATCTGCCCGTGAGATCCACATCAAAGAACTGAGACATCATAGCGAAAGTCTTTGCATTTCCTACAATCTTCATATTCGGAAATTTGTCGATCAATGTTTTTGCATTCGCTGCATGATCCGGTTCCATATGGGAAACCACAAGATAATCAATCGTTCTTCCTTCCAGTACAGCGTCAAGATTTTCCAACCACTCTTTTGTAGCTCTTTGATCCACTGTATCCATCAAAGTAACCTTTTCGTCTAAAATCACATATGAATTATAAGAAACTCCATTCGGAACTACATACTGACTTTCAAACAAATCCAAGTCTTTATCGTCTACACCAACATATAAAATAGAGTCTGTAATTTTCGTATCTTTCATCTTGCACTCTCCTTATCTTCATTCTCTAAAACATTCTAAAGCCAAAAAAAGAGCGAAAACCTTATTCTTTTAAGACCTTCACTCTCATTCCTTCAATGCCGCAGACCGGAATCGAACCGGTACGGGAGTATAAGTCCCGCAGGATTTTAAGTCCTGTGCGTCTGCCTGTTCCGCCACTGCGGCAAAAGAAAAGTATGGATGGAGAAGGATTCGAACCTTCGAAGGCGGTGCCAACAGATTTACAGTCTGCCCCCTTTGGCCACTCGGGAATCCATCCATATATGTCAGTCTTTATTAAGCCTGACAATATATATTTATATCATATTTTTTTTAGAAACGCAATACTTTTTTAAGATTTATAAGTCATAACTACCGCAGAATATTTCCCCATGTTCAGAACGACTTCTCCATCTTCCACAAGGTACTGCTCACTGTCCATCTTATATCCATGTTCATAGCTATATATATTACTCTGCATTTTACATTTCATCGGAACTTCCGCTCTCCATACCGGCACGGTCACTTCACTTAATTCACTTCGGTTGTGGATAATGATGATTACCTTTTCTGTTTCTGTAAAACGCCCATACGCCAAAAGATTTTCTTCTCCGAGCAGAATCTCCAGCGAACCATAACGAAGCGCTTCACTCTCTTTGTGAATCCGTATAATATCTTTGTGAAATGCGATCAGTTCATGATTTTCATGCCCCCACGGATAGGTTCTCCGATTATCCGGATCGGTAAAACCACACACACCTGCCTCATCTCCGTAGTAAACCGTCGGAGCGCCGACCCATGTCATCTGCATAATGACTGCCTCACGCATAACCGCCTCATTTGTATATTCGCTTGCCGACTCATATCCCAGCTTATCAACTCTTCCAACCATATGATTGGTACGCGTCAGGAAACGTGAATGATCGTGGTTAGACAATTCGTTCATCGCCACATACAAAGATGGGGTGAGCATGTTTGCCATATGATATTTCATCGTCTGAATGAAATAATCGGCATTGCCGCGAAGTTCCACTCGATCTTCATCACTGTGTTTTTCCATTCCCGTCAGGAACCATGTGACCGGCTCCATAAACGCATCATAGTTCATCACAGTATCCCACTCATCTCCCTGAAGCCATTCACTCGGATCACCATAATGCTCCGCCAAAATAATGGCATCTGGATTTGCCGATTTTACGGTCTCTCTGAACTTTTTCCAAAATTCATGATTGTATTCATTGCTATGTCCCAAATCTGCTGCAACATCAAGTCTCCAGCCATCAATATTATATGGAGGCGACACCCATTTTTTCCCAATGGAAAGAATATAATTTTCCAGTTTAACAGATTCCTCATAGTTCAATTTCGGCAGTGTATCGTGCCCCCACCAGCCATCATAATTTCCATTGTAAGGCCATTCTTCTCCAAAGAACTGGAAGAACTTCCGATATGGACTTTCCTCAGATATATATGCTCCCGGCTCATAGCCATCTGCTCCTTCATAAATCCGCTCACGGTCGAGCCACTTATTAAAAGAGCCACAGTGGTTGAACACACCGTCCAAAATCACCTTCATTCCGCGGCGATGCATCTCCTCCACCAGACGGATAAACAGGCGATTACTCGCTTCTAAATTCTCTTTATCCGTCACCCGGCATTTATATTTTTCAGCATAGCGGTTTTCTCTCTGATCTGCTGTCAGCACATCACCACCGTCATTCACGATCACACCAAAATGCGGATCGATATAATCATAATCCTGAATGTCATATTTGTGATTCGACGGAGAAACAAACAGGGGATTGAAATAAATTACTTCGATCCCCAGCTCTTGCAGATAGTCCAGCTTTTCCAGTACCCCCTTAAGATCACCGCCATAAAATTCCCGCACTCCCATCAGCGCCGGATATTTATCCCAGTCATCCACCTTTGTACACGGCTCTCCAATATACATATACTCACCGGACTCTACATCATTATTTGTATCTCCATTATAAAAACGATCCACAAAAATCTGATACATTACTGCGCCTTTTGCCCAGTCCGGCGTTGCAAACCCCGGAGCGATGGAAAATGCGTAATATCCGATTATCTCGTTTGTGACACCGTATCTGTTGTAATAACAGATCTCCTCTCCTTTTTGTATCTCAAAGCAATATCGGAATGTATCCTCTCCCATTCTCCAGTTCACTTCATAAAAGTCAAATTCACCCTTTGTATATACTTTTTGCAAATCATATTTCGCGTCTCTGGTCAAAAGGCGAACGGCATCTACATCATCTTTCGCAGTACGAAAACGCAGCGTGATTGCCTCATTTGCATCGGGCTGCGGGGGAATGACATACGCCCCCGTCCCGTCACAAAACAGTGCCTGCTCATTCATATTTCTTATCCTCTTTCCTAAGACTCAGCTATTTCTTCATCAAACAATGCACTAAATTCTTCTCTCGTGATCTTCTCTTTTTCAAGAAGCAAGTCTGCACAGGACTCTAATACATGATTATATTTTTGAATGATCTCTTTCGCATTCGCATAGCATTCGTCTATAATCTTCTTCACTTCACGGTCAATCTTTCCTGCGACTTCCTCTCCATATCCTCTTGAAGCGTGGCCGAAATCCCTTCCCACAAACACTTCTTCACTGTCGCTGTCATAGTTGACAAGTCCAAGTTCTTCAGACATACCAAACTTCATGACCATAGATTTTGCAAGCGCTGTAGCCTGCTTGATATCCTGTGAAGCCCCTGTTGTAATATCGTCAAACACAAGCTCCTCTGCAATACGTCCGCCAAGCGCTACCGTAATCTCCTGTAACATCTTTCCACGTGTATTGAACATCTCATCATTTTCCGGAAGCGGCATCGTATATCCGGCAGCACCCACTCCGGTAGGAATGATAGACACGCTGTAGACAGGTCCCACATCCGGAAGCACATGAAATAAAATCGCATGCCCCGCTTCATGGTAAGCCGTAATTTTCTTTTCTTTTTCAGATACCACTTTACTTTTCTTTTCTGCTCCGATTCCAACCTTCACAAACGCATGGCGGATATCAGACTGTTGAATGTATACCCGATTCTCTTTCGCTGCCAAAATCGCAGCCTCATTTAACAGGTTCTCAAGATCTGCCCCCGTAAATCCGGAAGTTGTCTGTGCAATCTGCGCCAAATCCACATCATCACCGAGCGGTTTCCCTTTCGCGTGAACTTCCAAAATCTCTTTTCTTCCTTTCACGTCCGGTCTTCCGACCATCACTTTTCGGTCAAAACGCCCCGGTCTTAAAATTGCCGGATCCAAAATATCCACACGGTTCGTCGCTGACATTACGATAATTCCTTCATTTACACCGAAACCATCCATCTCAACAAGAAGCTGATTCAATGTCTGCTCTCGTTCGTCATGTCCGCCGCCCATTCCGGTACCACGACGTCTTGCAACCGCATCAATCTCATCAATGAAAATAATACATGGCGCATGTTTCTTCGCATCCTCAAACAAATCACGCACACGAGAAGCTCCCACACCGACAAACATCTCTACAAAATCAGAACCGGAAATCGTGAAGAACGGAACACCCGCTTCTCCTGCCACGGCTTTTGCAAGCAATGTCTTTCCTGTTCCCGGAGGTCCCACCAAAAGAACACCCTTCGGGATTCTGGCTCCCACCTGAATGTATTTCTTCGGACTTTTCAAGAAATCTACGATTTCTTCCAATTCTTCTTTTTCCTCTTGAAGCCCTGCAACCTGCGCAAATTTCACCTGCTTATCCGAACCACTTGTCATACGCGCACGGCTCTTTCCAAAGTTCATCGCTTTTGCATTGGCACCGCCGCCCTGTCTGTTCATCATCATAAACAAGAAAATCACAACCCCGACCATCAAAAGAGTCGGAAACATCGTGGTCATAAACCATGACTCTTTCGGCACATCGTCAAGTGTGCACTTTACATCTGCTTTACTCAACAACTCCTGTATCTCATTTACATCAGAAACATTCAGATATTTGACGTCTTCGCTCTGATCTTTCATCTGAATCTCAAGCCGTCCAGTCGGCACCTCTTTATTCTGCCGGATGATGACTGAATCCACATCTCCATCCTGAACTGCCTGCGTAAATTCCTGATACGTATATTCACGCTGCTTCATGTTCATCTGGCCAATAAACCAGTACACTAATAAGGCAAGCGCCACAACCATAAAGATTGAAGCACCTCCCATTCCTCTGCTTTTCTTACTATTCAATTCTTAGCTCCTTCCTACTCCACACCTTCTACAACACCGATGTATGGCAGATTTCTATATTTTTGTGCATAGTCAAGTCCGTATCCCACAACGAATTCATCCGGAATATTGAACCCTACATAATCTACTTTTACATCGCGCACACGTCTCTCCGGCTTGTCAAGCAGTGTGCAAAGTCTCATACTCTTTGGTCCTCTCTTTGCCAAAATTTCAAGCAGGTAAGACAGCGTTCTTCCGGAATCAATAATATCTTCCACAACAATTACGTCTTTTCCTTCCAATGTCTCATCTAAGTCTTTGGCAATCTTTACAACGCCGCTGGATGTCGTTCCGTCCCCATAACTGCTCACACTCATAAAATCCATGGATACCGGAACTGTAATTCTTTTTGCAAGTTCACACATAAAAAATACGCCACCTTTCAGCACACAGATAAGGTGTACCTGTTTTCCCGCATAATCCTCACTGATCTGCTTTCCAAGCGCCTCAATTCTTGCATCTACCTCTTCTTCTGATACTAATACTTTAATTGTCTCTGCCATGATTCTTCTCCTTCGTTTATTTGTATTTCTAATATTGTTTTTGTATTCTTAGTTACCCGGTAAGCGCTGCTCGTACGATAACCGACAACCCACAATATATGACTGCCTTCTGCGATCAAGGGAATCTTTCCTCTTTCCTCCGCCGAAATCTTCTCATTGATAAAATAAGACTTCAGTTTCTGCGTCTTGCCATCGCTATGAATCGCCAAGTAATCTCCGGGCTTTCTTGTTCTAATACTCACCGCGTCCCTTATTATATCATAATCAAACCATTTCGTGTAAACTTTTTCAGAAGCCTCCTGTGGCACTTGGTCTGCCACGAATACGCGGCTTTTGATCTGCCAGCCACACCATTCACACAAATGTGTTTCCTGCCCTTCACAGTCCAATATTTTCTCTTCTGCTTTTTGCGGCTCAGGCTCTGTTTTTTTCCTGCACACAACACCGTCATACGTCCGCCAGGCTTCCATATCATACGGCAGATCCACCCTTCTTCCGACTTGCTTTTCAAACAACTCCTGAAGCATCTGCAGATGAACAGCTTCAATATCTTTCTCTCGCCTGCAGACTTCCCAAAGTACCTTTTTCAAAACAAATGACTGTATCACATGCGGAATCTGTTGAAATTCAGCCTGCAGGATAACAGTCCCTGTTTCTTCGGTTCTAGTACACTGCCTCCACGAAATCTCAGTCTGCTCTTCCAAAAATCCTTCAATCTCCCTCAGCCGCTCCATTGTCTCATTAATGTGAGTAACTGTCCTTTTATTCACCTGCTCCTCAAAATACGGCAAAATGTGATTCCGGATACGGTTTCTCATGTACGCATCACTTTTATTGGTCTCATCCACACAAAAGGCAATCCCCTCTTCTTCCAGATATTTCTCAACCTCACCACGCTCCACTGCAAGAAGCGGACGAATCACATTTCCATTTACCGGACGTATGCCGCCAAGCCCTTTCAGACCTGCTCCGCGAGCCACATTCATCAGAAATGTCTCTGCATTGTCATTTTGATGATGCGCAAGCGCAATTTTAGTTCCTCCATATCGCTTCAAAGTTTTCACAAAGGCTTCCCGGCGCACTTCACGCCCCGCCTCCTCCAAAGATTGTTTCCTTTTTTTTGCAATTAATGCAACATCTTCCCGATAAATTTCACATGGGACACAATGCTTCTCGCACATTTTTTTTACATACATTTCGTCCGCATCCGCATCTATCCCTCTCAATCCATGGTTCACATGAACACAGACCAACTCAAACGGAATCTCTTTTTGCAGCTGTATCAATACAAAAAGAAGGCATATAGAATCTGCACCTCCTGATACGCCTACAATTATCTTATCGCCATTCTCGATCATATGCCATTTTTCCACATACCTTCTTATTTTTTCTAACATTATCCACATTTTCCTTTGTAATTATTCACTCGCACTAATTTTATCTTATTCCTTTTTATTTTGCAAGACTCCACATGCCCACGACCATAATCGTCATATCATCCAAAGGGATCTCCCCGGAACATTCCAAAACCTGCTCTAAAATGTGATGCGCCATCTCTTTTGGGTTGGTTATACTTGTCCCCTCGATGATCATTTTCATGATCAGCTCCTGCTCTCCAACCGGAAGCGCATCAAGCACCCCATCTGTCACCATCACAACAAAATTCCCATCGCACAAGCTTCGCACAACACAATCCACCTCCAATTTAGGCAAAACTCCTATCGGAAGACTGGTTGATTTGATTGTCTCTACCTTATCCTCATATTTTACAAACGTAGTGGATGCCCCCGCCTTCACAAACTCACATTTCCCACTATACAGGTCAAATACACTCATATCAATTGTAGAAAACCGCACCTCTTCGCGCCCCATCACCAGCGCTGTATTCAACATCTGAATTGCTGTCTCTTTCGGGAATCCAGCTGCCAGAAGTTCCTCTAACATTTCCACCACCATGGCGCTTTCCTTAAATGCTGCTTCCCCTGCCCCCATTCCGTCGGAGAGTATGATGCCCTTCCTGCCGCCCGGCATCTCCATCATCGAAAAGCTGTCCCCCGATATCTTACGGCATCCCTTTCCGATTTTCGCAATTCCCTGAAGCGTATGAAAACGTGGCCCTTCCACACAGGTGACTGTACAATACTCTTCTCCAAGCACCGGCCTTTCGTCGCGGTCCGCCACCATCTTTCTTCCGACACACTCCGATATGATCTGCACAAGCTCTTTCGTGGATACACACTGCCCTTTGATAGATTTTGCCGTGACATGAACCTCGTATTTCCCATCTTCTGTCACAAAAAATACCGTACTTAAAAGCCGTACCCCAATTTTGGAAAATCTCCCCCGTATTTTCTTTTCCAAATGCTCGTCCGCAAAAATACTGGCATCCAGTTCTCTTGTGGCATGCTGAATCATCTGGGCAAATGTGTCAAGCTGCACCGCACATCCTTCCCTGTTCTGTGCCATTTTATTATTCCACATCAGATTCTGTCTCGCGCCTTTAAACACCTCAAGCGCCGTCCGCAAAAAGCGCGGCGCCTGCACACATCTTTTCTGTATCTTACGTTTCACCTCAGTGTTCAGTTCCACACCATATTCTTCTATGGTACAAAAAATCTCATGTACCATCTGGTAGGTCAGAAACGCCTCTTGTCCAAGACACACTTCTTTATTCGCACAATTGCCGCACACTTTCTCATTTACTTTTTCGTACATTTCTTCCATTTCCGCTTTTGTAAATAAATCATGTTTTCTCTCCAGCTGCAAAAATACCTTGGTCAATTTTTCCAAAGACTGCACAAACCGATCCATCTGTATCACGTATGGGTTCGCCTGCACAGCTCGTCCTATTTTTAACTCCTCCATCATGAATAACCCCTTTTCCAGAAATTCCGTCTAAACAAAAAGAATGTGCTCAAACACATTCTATCTTTTGTATGGTATTATGAAATTTTTCCATTATGGTTCCTGCTCAAACAATATCTCATTCTTATGGATGAGCCCCAGCTTATCTTTTGCAACATCTTCTATGTACGCATCTGTTCCTGCATACTCTTCAAATTCTTTAATCTCTTCTGTACGCTCTTTTTCTTCTTTCAACTGTGCCGTAAGCTCCGCTTCCTGCTGCTTATAACGCTTGTTCTTTGCCTGAAGTGACATACTTCCCACAGACAATATGATTGTCAATAATAAAATCACACCACATATCGAAAGAATACTCGCTTTGTGGCGGCGCATTCTTGTCCGCTGACGTTTATCACGGTTCCGCTGCTTTACACTTCTCATCATTGATACACCCTTATAAATCTATTTTTTGTCCCAATATAGTTATATTACCTTTTTTCCTTTGATTTATCAATAGATTTTTCGTCTTTTTCACGAATCCTGGCAACCAGTTTTTTCCCCATCTCAGACAAAAAATGCAGCACAAAAAATGAACAAACTCCCCCGACCACAACACCTATGGTAAAGAACCAACGTATACTACCATCACTAGTGTCATAGATCTTGACAAACAGATACAAACCTGCCCACACCCAAAAGAAAAAATCTTCTAAAGAAACGAAAAACAGATCGTGTTTTATAAGTCTTCTAAAAACTCTAATGCACGTATAAACCAAAAGTACAATATTGCCCGCCAATAACGCCTGCAAAAAAATGGATATTTCATCACCGATTCCAAGCATAACTCACCTACTTAAATAATTTCATAAAGAAATTCTCGTTTTGACCGGCATTTTGATGAACATCCGAGTACGCAATGCTGTCGATATGTCCGGATAAATCCACTTCCCCTTTTTCTACACTCAGACGATTTACATGCAGATCCTTCCCCTTGACCATGAGCATACCCTGTTCCGTCTCCAGCAATATCTCATTCAAATCAAACGACAGTACATCAAGCACACCTGTAACCATACTTGTCTTTCTATTGTTCACTACCAGCTTATGTGGTTTTTGTACCTGTTTTTCTTCCAAGATTCCACAACCTTTCTCCTTATTTCAGACTGCCGCCGGTATTTTTACCGGAAGTAATATCAATTTTGATATATCCTAATTATATGAAAGGTCTTGCTGTATTATGACTGTTTTATAAATATTTAAACAAATCTTTTGCTTCTTCTTTTTTTGTTGTGTCCTGAATATCCAGCACTTCTACTTTTACATTCTTCGTTCCAAATTGAATCTCAATAACATCTCCCGGCTTTACTTTCACGGATGCTTTGGCAACATTTCCATTCACAAGCACTCTCCCCGCATCACACGCCTCATTTGCCACTGTTCTTCTTTTAATCAATCTTGATACTTTTAAAAATTTATCCAGTCTCATCTTTTCTTCTCCACCTTTATTTTTCTTTTTTATAACTTTGCACATGGCTAAACTGTTTATAGAAAAAAAGAATGTGCCAAGCACATTCTTTTTTTCATGAACATTTATTATGCATTTACAGCGTCTTTTAATGCTTTTCCAGCTTTGAATTTTGGAGCTTTGCAAGCTTCAATCTTCATTGTCTCACCAGTCTGAGGATTTCTTCCTTCTCTTGCTGCTCTTTCACTTACTTCGAATGTTCCAAATCCAACTAACTGGATCTTTTCACCTTTCTTCAGTTCTTCTTCCACTACGTCTGTGAAAGCTTTTAAAGCCTTTTCTGCATCTTTCTTTGATAACTCTGCTTTCTCAGCGATTGCTGAGATAAATTCTGTTTTGTTCATGGATTATGTTCCTCCTCTTATTTCAAACATAGAATGTATTCATCAATAAATTCTATCGGTTTTTTCGCATGTTTCACACGCTTTTTCTGTATGAATATGCCTTTAAATACTGTTATACCGTTTCACCCGTCTTTTGTCAAGTGTATTTGCCCACTTTTCCTTGTTTTTTCGGGGTTTTCGGGCACTTTTGACACCCTTTTACAGCATTTTATCAATCATCGCAAGAACTTCTTTTCCCAGCGCTTCTGATTTGGCATCCGCATCCTCTAAAGAAGTACCTTTTACACCATAATAGAATTTTACTTTCGGCTCTGTTCCGGATGGACGTACACACAGCCATGCGTCATCTGTCAGGTCGTAATATAAGACATTAGAGTTCGGAAGTCCCGTTCCTGTCACCTCGCCTGTAGCGAGATCCTTGATTGTATCAGCCTGATAATCTCTTGCTTTCAGCACTTCGTAAGCACCGATTTTTACCGGCGGCTCTTTGCGCAGCGTCTCAAGGATTTCCTGAATCTTTGCCAACCCTTCAATTCCTTTTAATGTAATCGCCTGAATATCATCCTTATAATATCCAAATCTCTCATACATATCAACCATGGCATCCCAAAGTGTCATACCTTTTGCCTTATAGTATGCGGCCGCCTCACACAGTGCCATCGTCGCAACAATTGCATCTTTATCTCTTGCATGAGTTCCAATCAGACAACCATAACTCTCCTCAAATCCGAATAAATATGTGCCTTTTTTACTCTGCTCAAAACCGAGAATCTGCTGTCCGATAAACTTAAATCCTGTCAGAACTTCGATCAATCCTGTACCATAACCTTTTGCAATCGCATCTGCCATATTTGATGTCACGATTGTCTTGATCAGATAACCGTCTTCCGGCAATCCTACGGTCGCTTTTCTTTGTCCAATCTCATAGTCTGCAAGCAGACATCCTGACATATTCCCTGTCAGCACTTTATATTCTCCGGATTTACTGTCTTTCACATATACACCGAGACGGTCTGCATCCGGGTCTGTCGCCAGAACAAGATCCGCATCTACTTCTTTTGCCAGTTTTAATCCCAACTCAAATGCTTCCTCAGCCTCCGGGTTCGGGTAAGAGACTGTCGGAAATTCTCCATCCGGTAATTCCTGCTCTTTTACAACATATACATTTTCAAATCCAAGCTCTTTCAAAATACGTCTTGCCGGAATATTTCCTGTTCCATGAAGAGGACTGTAAACAATCTTTAATTCTTTCCCCATCTCTTTGATCGCATCCCAATGGATTACCTGCTTTTTCAATTCTTCCATATAAGCATCGTCAATCTCACTGCCGATCACCACATAAAGTCCTGCCGCCTTAGCCGCCTCCAGCGTCATCGTCTTCACGGTATTGAAATCAGTCACTTTTTTCACTTCATCCATGATTCCTTTATCATGAGGAGGAGTGATCTGAGCTCCGTCTTCCCAATACACTTTATATCCGTTATATTCCGGCGGGTTGTGACTTGCCGTGATATTGATTCCCGCAACACAATTCAACTTTCTTACGGCATAGGAAAGCTCCGGTGTAGGACGGAGTGATTCAAATACGTACGCTTTGATTCCATTTGCATTCAGACACAAAGCCGCCTCATCCGCAAACTCCGGCGACATCCTTCTTGAGTCATATGCGATTGCCACGCCTTTTTCCTGAAGTCCTTTTTGCAAAATATAATTCGCAAGTCCCTGTGTTGCTTTTCTCACTGTATAGATATTCAAACGGTTTGTTCCTGCACCGATCACACCACGCAGCCCCGCTGTTCCAAACTCTAAGTCTTTATAAAATCTTTCTTTTATCTCATTTTCATTATCTGCAATTGCTTTTAATTCCTGTTTTGTCTCTTCATCAAAATATGGATTTGTGAGCCATTCTTGATACTGTTCCTGATAATTCATACCATTTGTTCCTCCTTTGCATTTTTCCCTACTATTATACACCAGCATTTTACAAATGAAAAGAAAATATCGTCTCTAAAAAATGTTTCTTTTCTTCCGTCTGATGAATTGCAACCTCCAATTTCTCAACACTCTTCATCGGAATCCACGCTTTGCTGGATCGATAATAAGAGTTTGCCGCCTTCCAAAACTTTTCCGGATAAGACAGGCTGATCGCAAGATATTCCATCTCCCGCTCCCCAAGCGGCAAAATTTCACTGTAAGCCTCAAGCATCTTGTCACCAAGCATCACATTCCAATGATTCTTTTCCATCGTCTTCCTAAGGAAATAGTACAGGTCCGCCAACTGAACATCTTGGTGAAAATGTTCAAAATTTGTTGTTGCAATTCCATCCTGCATCATCAGAACATTGTGATAATTGTATTCGCCATGCGTAATCGTTGTTTTCTCTCTGCTTTGCTGCATCAACAACTCATATTCCGATTGTTCCAATCGGGCGCTCGCACTCTGCGCCCAGTCATACATCGCATCAAAATATTTCAAAAACATCAGCTCAAACTCACCTTTTCCTACTTTCCCGCGGATAAACGCCCGTACCTTTTTCATCTCACGGTTATGCCGGCAGTACTCCTTTCGCAAATCCTCGCCTTCCATAACAAAGGTCTCTGATTCCTCTCCAAAATCAATGGGTCCTCGCAAGACTTTATGCAGTTTTGCAAGATTTTTTGTCGCCCCCACAATTTCCTGTTCTTTTCGGATATCACATTCTTTTCCGTCATACCAACGTTTGACCACATACTTAATCCCATCTTCTGATGTGCTGAATAATTCATGCTCTTTATTTTCTATGACCGCATCTACCCTGTCACATCCATTTTCCATCATGTGCACATATAATTTGTGCAGCATTGGAATTCTCTTTTCTGAAATCATAAGCTCCCTGAGCACAAAGAGCCCCTGATTTGTAGCACATAAAATAGCACCCCTGATTCTGCGGGTGCTTTTTATATCTATATCATATTGATCCAACACACTTACTTCGTTCTCTTTCATCGCTGCCCCCTACATTCATTATTTCCTATTCTCTCTAAATGTATGACGGACATCTTGTAAGTATGTGTATTTCTACAAAAGAGTTTCCCCGCGCAGCTTCCTGCTTTGCTCCAATAAAATCTCCTTCGTATTGTATTCCGGCTGTTCAATCACAAGCTCCAACAACGCCTGCAAGACGACGCCAATCTGCTTTCCAGGCTGCATACCGTCTGCGATCAGATCGCTCCCCGAAACTGCTAACATCTTCAGAGAAACACACTCTTTTTTCTTCAGAATCTCTTTGTAGCATCGCTCGATTCCGGCAATATTCGAAAGCTTCTCCTCCCGCATATATTCACTCTGTGCCATTGTATCCGCTTTTCTGATCTCCAGATAATACGGAAACAATTCTTCACCGATCTTATTCATGGCTCTTCTGACGTTCTTCGGCTGTGCTGGCATACGATAATCATGATACTGCACAAGCTTTGTCACTTTTCCAAGCGTATCATTATCAAACTTCAGTCTCTTCAAAATTCTTTTTGCAACTTCCGCTCCTTTTACATCATGCATCTTAAAATGTGCAACACCATCTGCGTCCACCGTCTTCATCTGAGGTTTTGCAACATCATGAAGCAACATCGTAAGTCTCAAGACTTTATCAGCTCTGACCTGTTCGACCGCCTTCAACGTGTGCATTCCTACTGAATACATATGATGCGGCGTCTCCTGACCTGTCCGCATCATCTCATCAAATTCCGGAAGAATCACTTTGGTAATTCCAAGCTCATATGAAAGCGCCAGCAAACCCGGATTCGGCGATACGAGCATCTTGACCAGTTCCACCTGAATCCGCTCTGCACTGATATTTGCAAGTGTCGGCGCAAGCTTTCGAATCCCTTCCATCGTCTCGTCTTCAATCCGAAATCCAAGCTGTGCCGCAAATCGCACCGCGCGCAAAATCCGAAGCGCATCTTCCCCAAAGCGCTCCCTCGCATTGCCCACACAACGGATCATTTTTCGCTCCAGATCTTCGATTCCGCCGAAAATATCCACTAGACCTTCCTCTTCATTATATGCCATCGCATTGATCGTAAAGTCTCTTCTTAAAAGGTCTTCTTTCAGACTTCGTGTAAACACAACCTCCCTCGGATGTCTGCTGTCCTCATATTCTCCATCCACACGGTATGTTGTCACCTCGAACGCCTCTTTGTCGACCAGCACCGTAATTGTCCCGTGCTCAATCCCTGTATCAAATGTTCTCCTAAACAGTGCTTTTGTCTCATTCGGAGTCGCCGACGTCGTAATATCCCAGTCATCAGGCACTCGTCCCAAAACAGAATCTCTCACGCAGCCACCAACCGCATACGCCTCGTAGCCGTTCTCCTTCAATTTGTTGATAATAAAATTTACTTTCTCAGGCAAAAAAATTTTCATATGCACTCCTTCGAGTTCCTTTGACTTCACAAAACTCACTGCAATTCGTCTCATTTTCCATATAAATGGATAGCAAAAAAGCGGGTGATGGGAATCGAACCCACGTATCTAGCTTGGAAGGCTAGTGTTCTACCATTGAACTACACCCGCATGTTACGTATTATATTATTAAGCTTAAGCAACTTTTAAAAGTATGCCCAGAGCCGGAATCGAACCAGCGACACGAGGATTTTCAGTCCTCTGCTCTACCGACTGAGCTATCTGGGCTTCTGTATCCTTTTTAGCTGTTCCTTAACACAAGTGATATATTATCAAAGGTCAACTAAAAAGTCAACACTTTTTTTCAAATTTTTTCAATTTTTTAAATATTATGTTTATGAAGTGTAAATCCCCTGCCCATCACTTCATTTACCTGATTGATGATCATAAAGGCTTTCGGGTCAATTTCCAACACAAGTTGATTGAGTTTTGGCATCTCACGGTTGGACACTACCGTCAATAGCGCCATAGATTCTTTCCGCAAATATCCGGATTCTGTTTTGAGGAATGTAGAACCACGGTCAAGCTTTTGCTGAATCGCTGTATTGATCTCTTCATAATGATCGCTGATAATCTTCACCTGCATCTGACTCTTTCCATTTACAAGCACTTTATCCATAACCGTTGTGTAAATCATCACAAGAAGAATACCATATAAAATCTTCTCTCGATCACGAAATACCATCTGCCCGATCAAGATCATAAAGTCAAACGCATACAGTCCCACAGAGACCGGAATCCCCAATTTCTTATTTAAGATCAATGGCGGAATATCGACACCACCCGTGGAAGCTCCCGCTTTGATGACAACTCCGATTCCTACTCCAATCAAAAGCCCCGCAAATATCGTACTGAGCAGCGGATCTGTCGTCAGCCCCTGAAGCGCATCTACTCTTTGAAGCACTCCCAGTATAAACGGAAAATAGAACGTACTGATCAGCGTTGTCAGTGCAAACGAAATACCGAGCAGCCATATTGCCAGTAAAAACATCACAACATTAAACACTGCCGCAAAGACCTCCACCGGAATTCCCGCAAAATGGTTTGCGATCAAACCAAGTCCGGTCGTTCCTCCGGTAATCAGTCCCATCGGCAGTACAAACGCAACAATTCCAAAACAATACGCCGTATTTCCAAATATTACCCAAAATAGTTTTTTCCAGTCAAAAACGTTCTTCAACTCATTTTTCCACTCTGCTTTCATCTGAATCCCCCTTGTCCTTTTATCCATTTAATTTGTTAAAGAGAAAAAGAAAAGCAGGTATTCACCTGCTTTTCCTACTATCTGTCAATTTGAAATTTTTATACCCACTCCAAATATAACGTGTCATGTTCTCTCTCTTTTCTTCTGAACTTTGTCTTTCTATAATGTATCATCTTTTCCCGAAAGATTCAAGAACATTTTCCGTCTCATAAGGACAACAATTGCCAAAAGCGAAAGTAAAAGCGCTGCCATAACAGAAACATTTACGCTGTCTCCTGTTGCTGCCGCTCCGTTCGAAGAACCACCATTTGGAGTACCGGATGTTCCGCTGTCCGGTGTCCCTGCTGTTCCGCCACCGTTTTGTTGTTTCAGAACAAGGTTACCGATCGCTGCTTCAATTGCATCTGCATAGGCATCTACCTCTTTTTGTTTTGATCTTGGCAGATTCTCATCTATGCCTGCAAGCACATCTTTCAACGCTTTCACACTGTCGTCTGTATAGACACTTAAGTCTGCCGGAATCTTTGCTTTCGCTTCATTCACTTTCGTGTAATCTGCAAGCTGCACAACCAGTTTCGCCTCTGCATTTTCAAATGCTGATTTTGCGTCTTGGAACTCTTCCTCTGTTGTTGTCTTAGCATCCAGCTCCATCAATGTGTCGTATGCTGCTTTATACGCTGCATAGCTTGCATCTGTATAGTCCTCTGCCGGTGTCTTCAGGACGATAGAATCTCGATACTCATCCATTCCTGAAGCGAGTTTTTCCAAACCTTTTATTGCTGCACGAATCGCTTCTGCTCCTTTCGCAACAGATTCTTTTGTCCCGTCTGCTTTCAGTGCTTCCGCTGCCGCAACAGCATCCTGCAATACTTTATAACTGTCTGCTGTATAATTCTCTGCGTTGTATTTTTCTGACTCTGCAATTGCAGCTTTCAGATCCACAATACTTACAAGAGCTTTTTGTGCTTCACGCATCGCCGCGATATTGGCTTTGTCAAGCTCTGCATCTCCTTTGGACATATCTTTTTCAGCTTTTGCAATCGCCTGAGAAAGAATGTCATAGCTTGCACTTGTATAATCATCTTTGTTCAGTTCCCTGAGCTCGTCAATCACTTTTTGGACATCGCTCTCACTGCCTTCTGCGAGCACTAAACTCTCCACCGCTTTATCTAACGCTTTAATGATATCTGCCACCTGATCTTTCGTTCCGTTGTTCAGATATCCTTGCGCTGTCTTCACAACATCCTGAAGCGCTGCCCAGCTGTCTTCTGTGTAGAGTGTTTCATCTTTCTTCGCAATCTCTGCAAGTTTTGCATTCAGCGCCTCTGTGTTTACAAGCCCCTGTTTTGCCTGTTCAAATACATTGCGTGCCTCATAAATTTCTTTTGGATTCTTGCGTTCTGCTTTATCGGCTTTCACAATTGCATCCAATGCTGTCTTTGCAGTTGTGTATGACTTGTAAGATTCCTTTGTGTAGTTCGCCTCGTCATATACCGGCGCATTCTGGAGTTCCAATTCTGCAAGTTCTCTCTGGACAAGTGAGTACTGTAATGCGTTTTCTGCCTCTTCGAGTTTTGCAAGCAAATCTGCTACCTCTTTCTCAGAGATATTTTCTTTGTCTTTTAATACCTCTTCAATTTGAGCAATCACCGTCTCATAGGCTGCATAGGTTCTTGCTGAATAAATCTCTACATAAACAGGCTGTTCTTCTGTTCCCACATTTTCTTTTCCTGCTTTCTGATTTTTCAGCGCATTCTCTAATGCAGTCACATCACCTTTGACAACGGCATTTTTATGTGCGGAAAGAAGTGCTTTCTCTGCCATATCTACTACTTCCTGTGTCACATACTCATTTGCTGCAATTTCTTCTGCAACCGCTTTTGCATCTTTAACTGCCTGTTTGCTGCCTGCAGTCCAATTGTCTGCGATTGGTTTTTTGATCGCCTCATTAAGCGCATCTTTATTGACCGCTGCTTTTTCTTTTTCATTTGTCTTTATAATAGAAAGCTCTGGGATATCCTTTTCCCATGTTACAATGATTTCCAAAATCTGACTGTCTTTTGCCACTGCAAATTCATTGATTGTCTGATTCAATTTTCCAATTGTAACCGCTTCCTGTTTCTCACCATTCTTATAGAGCACAGCCTTTACAGTTGCGTTGGAAACCTTTCCGTTTTGGATTATACGGATTGTTCTCTGGTTCGGTTCGCTGACACGGTATGTGAAAGAACCATTTTCTGCTGATGGCTTATACGTTGTTGTAAAGTCTCCATCAAACATATTAGACGGCATCTTTCCTGCTTCCTCTGTCACCTCTGACACTACATCACGGTTAGACTCTGTCGTCATATATGCGCCGCCATTGATCTGCAGCTCATACAATTCAACCCATCTTCCTGTGTATGTTGTCAATGGCACGATTCTTAAATAACGTCCGGATGCGCTAAGTCCTGTTGCTTCCGCATACATATTACCCGGATTTTTAGAGTCGTGTGTCAGATATTCTGCGTCTTTTGCAGTCTCTGTATTTGGCAGATTTACCGCATTTGCATTTCCTACTTCCAAAATCTTTGTCCACTCGTTATCTGGGGCATCTTTACTGTCTGCCACTTCAAATTTTGCATGTCTTAAGAAATCCACGCTCGTCTCTTTCATATAGTATCTGAAAGATTTGAAATCTACTGTCTGTCCGAGATCAAACACAATCTTTTTACCTGCATCCTGTGTTCCTGTGATTTTTCCGGATGTGGCAAGATTTCCGTCAAATAAGTTATTCACTTTTCCGGTTGTTCTTAAATCCTCTGCGGAACTATTCTGCGCGAAATCACTCTCTACTGCCTTTTCACCGATGAATGCGTAAGTCACTGCAAATTCTTCGATTGCAACATTTGCTGTCGCATCTGACGCATTGTAAAGTCTCACATATCTTGCATCTTCCAATGCTTTTGTATTGACATCTGTCCAGATTACTCCATTCATAGAGCTCTGCACTTTCACATTCGCATTGTCCCCTGCTTTCACCGCAATGTTTTGAATTGCTTTGATGTTCTTTAAGTCAACACCAATATATTGACCTTTTTCCAAGCTGATGGTTCCCGGCTGCAAAGAAGAAACTCCTTCTTCCACCTGTCCAACCATTCCGTGATTTTCTACATTTGTGTAAATATTCTCTATTGTTCCTGCCTGAGAAATTCTCTGCTCTACAGTGAATTCAGAGAATTTTGCCCAAGAACCTTTTTGCTCTAAGTTGCGGATACGGATGTAACGCGCTGTCACTCCATTCAAATCAATATCCAGCACATCTTTTCCTGTCGCTGCACCAGTATGAGATTCATATCCTTTTACCGGAGTCCATGTCTTGTTGTCTACGGATGTCTCAACTGCATATTTTACAATCTTGTCTCCACCGTCGTGTCCGACTACGATGTGCGCTTTGTCTAATACCGCCTCTGTTCCAAGATCATATCCTAAGAAATCATCTACCATCACATCATCATTCGTTGAGTTCGCACTTCCATCCGGATCATACCATACATATGTATCGTCATTTCCGTCATACAAGCTTGTCTCTTTTGTTCCCTGTGATACTACCCAGCGATCTGTTTTCATTACTTTATATGTAATTGGAGTTGTCGCATTCTTTGACGCACGGATATCTAATTCACCAACACGCACCCACCCTGCTGTCTGCTCTTTGTTTACGATTCGGATTGCTTTGATCTTCTCGCTTGTTGTAAAGTTCACCGTCTGATCTTTTGCGTTTGTGAGATCTCCTGCTTTTTTCCAGTTATTCTGTCCGTCTACGCTGTACTGTACTTCTGCTTTCTTAAACACATCATTCGCCGCTGATTGTCCCTGTGTCATTCTCACACTGCCAATCTGTTTTGCCTCCGGCAAAGTTACCTGAATATAAGCACCTTCTGCGATTGTGTCGCGGTTCGGATTCTCATATGGTCCTTTTGCAAGCCATGCTTCTGTGGAAAGATCACCATCAAACAACTTGTCTGTTGTCGTTCCACTCTGTACAGAAATTCCACTCAATGTCACGGTTCCGGTATAACGCTCTGTCTCTGCTGGAGCTTCTTTTTGATTGTTGATCTGAATTTCACGAATCTCAAGCCAGCAGTCATTTTTGTTCGCCTCTGTCGCAATCAATCTGATTCCTTTCGCCTTCAGATCTTTCGGAAGATTTTCTTCCTCCACACTGATATCCTGAACTTTTCCCTGTTCTCCGGTAAAGTTATTATCCATTCCTTCCAAAGTCAAGTCTGTCCAAGTTCCATCTTCTTCCATGTACTGCAGTTTTGCATGCTCAAAATGATCTTTTCCTGTTCCAAGCACAAAACGAATGCTGTCCACATCAATCATTTTGTTGTATTCCACACCGATATAATCGTCTTTTGAAAGTGAGTTCGGATTTTTGTAAATCACTTTTGTGGATTCATCACCGTCAAAGAGATTCTCTTTCGCTCCTTCCGGTGTATCTTTTCTGCTTGTGATAAACTTCTGAATCACTTTATCCGGGTTGATTGCAGTCTCCGCCTTTGCAGATACATATTCCGCCAATGTATTGATAAATGGAACGATGTGTTGTACACCAACCTCTGCATATTCCTGATGATCTACATATAAAAAGTCATGTGTTTTTGATTGGTCAAATGCTGTCTTTCCGGCTGTGTTGTAATTGATCACAGCTGACACATCGCCCTCCAGATCACTCTTTACACCGTTTAAATATGCAATTGCCGCTTCTGTTGTGTCGTCCCAGCAGTCCAGCCAGTATACAATCTGTTCTTTGATTGCTTCATTTCCGCTGGCTCGATATGTTTTGGCAGCTTCCTGGAGCAGTTCAAATTCTTCGATCATTGCGTCCACATCAGCTGCTGTAAGTGTCTCCGCTTCCAGTTTTTCTTTAAATGCATTTAACTGTTCTTTCAATACTACGGATTCCTGCAATGCTGTGACACGTGAATCCATTGCCTGATTGATCATATGCTTTGACATCTCGCGAAGCGCATCGCTTGCTTCATTTGAAATCGCAGAATTGTGATCCACGAAAGAGAAGGATGCATTCCAGATCTCTTCTGCCTCTTCTTTTGTCTCCCAGATATTCCATGCATAAGATGCATTTCCGAAAATTGCAACTTTACTTGGCTCTGACTGCTGCATTGGATTCAACATAATTCCCTGAATTTTAGATGGTTCCACTCCCGGATGAAGGAATGTATCATATCCACCCATGATCAGGTGTTTCTTTGAGTTATCTGTACAAGGCCAGTTAATCCACATAAATGGTCCACGACCTACATTGTTTGTAAATGTAGAAGTAAAGTTATCCGTCACTTCTCCCCAAACTCTTCCGCCGGTCATAACAATCTGTACGTTGTCCGGTGCCTGTTTCAAAATCTGAAGTTCCTGACTGCTTCCGTTGCCCATGTAGTCATATGGAACATATGGAATTGTCATCTTCATATCCGGATATTCTTTTTTCACTTCTTTGAGCCACTCTGTCATATCGTTCAACAGACGTAATCCGTTTTGTCCACCCGGATTCCAGAAGTCATCTGCAAGAATGGCAATCTGACGTACGCCCTGATCGATCACCTGTTTGAATTTTGCCTGCAGTTTTGCTAAATCTTCCTCATAATGCTCGTCAAAACGAAGATGATTTCCGGCCGGGAACGGATGCAGCGCATATACATAGCGACATTTAGACTCATTTCCCGCCTCTGCCAATGGTCTAATCTTTGTCTTTAACTCTTCCTCTGTATAAAGTTCATCCCACTGCGTACGGTGCTTCGGATCATCTTTCGGTGCATAAAAATATGCATTCAGTTTATAATATCCGCCCCATTTCATCAGATTCACACGGTCTTCTGTAGACCATGGATTTCCATAATATCCTTCGATAAATCCACGGCTCACAACATCTGCATAATCCTCAATCTCAAAGTTTCGTATTGTGAGACTGTCAAGCTGTGCAAATACATGATACAGCGTAGTCAGTCCGTAAAATGCAGAATCTGTATCTTTTCCAAGTACAGAAATTACATTTTCATCACTCGCCAAAAAATACGAATCTGTCTTCTCAAACAATGCATCTTCCGGTGCATACTCTTTTGTAATATAGTCCTCTGCCTCTCCGTCTTCTCCGTATACGCCGACATAGACGTTCGTCGCACCTTTCTTTGGCTCATCTGACTCCTTCACCTTAATATCTTTGAGCGCTGCTGCCTCCTCCAGCCGGTCTTTTGTCGCCTCATCAATTCCGGTGTCATAGATGACATTCATCTCCTTGCCAAGAATATAATCTCCCTCCTGATATTCCATCTTATGAGGAGTTGGATAGATTACATAGTCCTCTGCGGTTTGTTTTGCCGCCTGTACCGGCATAAAATTGGTCGGTATCGCAACGGCTGCTGTCAACATCCCGGCAATCAGTCTCTTTATCATTTTCCTTCCCATAATTTTCGCCCTTCCTTTCTCATATTTTATCCTCAAGCGCTATCATTTCTTATTATATCATTTTTCATAGTTTTGTGTTGATTTTTTTTATTTTTTTATATAATTTTACACCTTATTTTTAATATATTCTTTTGTGATATAGACAACTTCACCACTAAGCAAAATCAGAGCTGTCATATTTGGCAATGCCATCAGTCCATTGAACGTATCCGCCACCTCCCACGCAAGGTGCGGCGTCATCATACACCCCGGCAGAATCATCAGTACATAGACCATTTTGTAAAGAAACGCCGATTTTTCTCCAAACAGATATGCCGCCGTGCGCTCTCCAAAATACGCCCAGCCAACCATTGTTGCAAAAGCAAACAATACGATCGAAACTGCAAGAAATTTATCTCCAAAAGGAATAACCGTCGAAAAAGCTTCCCCGGTCAAAGTCGTTCCATCGACATTTTCGATCCCGTGCGCCATATTGGAAAGATACACTTGCGGCTTATAGACACCGGAACTTAAGATTACAAGCGCTGTCATCGTACATACTACAATCGTATCGATAAACACTTCCAAGATTCCCCACATTCCCTGTATTGCAGGAGATTTCACATCTGATGCCGCATGCGCCATGACAGAAGAACCAAGCCCCGCTTCGTTGGAGAATACCCCTCGCGAAATACCGATTTTCATTGCCTGACGAATTCCATATCCTATCACTCCTCCTCCCACTGCTTTCATGCGAAAAGCCTCCTCAAAAATCATGCGTACTGCTCCCGGAACTTCCGCACGGAAATGAATGAGCACGAGCATTCCGCCTGCCATATAAAACAATGCCACAAATGGAACCACTTTTTCTGTCACTGCCGCAATCCGCTTCACACCACCTAAAATTACTGCCGCCACAACAAGTGTCACAACCGCTCCTGTAATGAACGGCGGAATAGAGAGACTTTCTTTTAATCCACTTGCCATGGAATTGGCCTGTGTCATATTTCCCATTCCAAATGATGCAAAAATACAGAATACAGCAAAAAGCACGGCAAGCCATTTACATCCAAGTCCACGCTCTATGTACACCATAGCGCCGCCAACCCATTCTCCCTTTCTATTTTTATAGCGATACCGTATCCCCAGAAGATTTTCCGCATAAATTGTCATCATCCCCAAAAACGCAGATACCCACATCCAAAAAATTGCTCCCGGTCCTCCTGCAATCAGCGCTGCCGCCACACCTGTGATATTCCCTGTTCCAAGTGTCGCTGCAAGCGCCGTACAAAAAGACTGAAACTGAGAGATAGAATGCTCTTCTTCGGTCCTGCGCACACGCCTGTCCCGAAACATCTCCCCGATTGTTTTTCCAAGCCAGATCCGCACCTTTGTAAACTGAAAAAATCCGGTGCGCACGGTAAACATCACTCCGACAAACAGAAAGACAGCGAGCATTCCCCTCCCCCAGATGAAACGGTTTACAACCGCATTGATTTCCTTTACATACTCCATAAAAAATCCCCCATATACTTGGCAATAATACCAAGTATATGAGGGATATGTTATAAAAAGTCCTACCGAATCTCCAATAGTTTCTGTTTCAGTTCATTTTCGATACGGTTCAATTCTGCTTCTGCCGTTCTTCTCTTTTCTTTTCCTTCCTGCTGAATCTTCATCACTTCATCCAGTGTAGAAATCAAAGATTCATTGGTTGCTTTCAGTGTCTCGATGTCGACAATGCCCCGCTCTGACTCTTTTGCAGTCTCCACCGTAGCAAGTTTGAGTTTTTCCGCATTCTTTCTCAATAATTCATTCGTCATATCAGTCACTTCCCGCTGAGCCTTTGCCGCACGAGAAGAATTTTCCACACCGATCGCCAAAACCATTTGACTTTTCCACAGTGGAATTGTATTTACCAACGTAGACTGAATCTTTTCAGACATCACCGTGTCATTGCTCTGCACAAGGCGAATCTGCGGCGCCATCTGAAGTGAAATCGTCCGAGTCAGTTCCAGATCATGAATTTTCTTTTCAAACCGATTACACAGTGCATTCAGATCATTGACCGCCTGCGCATCTTCCGGCAGCCCTGACCGTGCAGCTTTCGCCTCCAGTTCAGGAAGCTCCGTCGCCGCAACATCCTGTAATTTTTTCTTCCCGGCTGCAATGTACATCGAAAGTTCTTTGAAATACGTTGTGTTCAATTCATACATCTTATCCAGCATGGCAATATCTTTCATAAGCTGTATCTGATGTCCTTCGAGCGCATCACAAATTTTATTCACATTCACTTCTGCCTTGTCATATTTCGCTTTCATATTGGCAAGCTTATTGCCGCCTTTTTTAAAGAATCCAAAAATCCCTTTTTCTTCCTCTTCCTCATCAAAGCTCTTAAGTTCCGTCACAACACCCGCAAGCATATCACCAACTTCGCCAAGATCCTTCGTCTTTACATTCTCAAGCGCACTTTCCGAAAAATCAGCAATCTTCTTCTGGGCCCCCGCTCCATACTGAAGAATTGCGTTGGAGCTTCTCAGATCGATCTTCGCCGCAAAATCCGCTACCATCTTTTTTTCTTCCGGTGTGAGCACGTCCAATTCCTCAACCTGCTCTTCTTTGACTTCCACGACTTCTTCTTTTGTCTCCCCAAACGGATCCAAGGTCAAAACCGGCGCTTCCTGCATCATCTCATTGATATCTTGTCCCATAAGCTTATGTCCTCCTACTATTTAAAATCTTTTTCTTTATATCCTTCTCTTGCGAGCATCATCTGCAGAACTGAAATATCCGTTGACACATCAAACGCAGCATCCTGAAACAAATCATCTAAAAGCTTTTCGAACGCAAGACTGATGGTATCGAGTGTATTCTCAATCTCCTGCATCGCATTCGTGATATTCTCCCCTTTTACTTCCAAAGCATCAAACTCACGGTACGCATTCACAAGCTTCAGTGTTGTCGGCATATAATAGTCCATAAACTTATCCATCTCTTTTTTCTGCTCCGGATGTTTTTTCACTGACTCAAAAATACGACGCACAACCTGCTCCAATCTGTCTAACTTCTCAGAAATAACTTCACCCGGAATATCGTCATTCGCCTCACGGATTGTCCTGATATACTCATCTCCGGTACGAATCATCTCCAAAATCTCAGGTGACATCTTCTCTTCCTGTTCTTTTCTTTTCGCCTCTTCCATCTCCCTCTGCCGAAGCGATTCCTCCGCCTGCAGATAATAGTCATATGCAATCCGATTAATCATCAGGCACGTCTCCTGCTTGTCCATGTACGCTTCCCGAAACACTTGTTTCTGAATCATCTTTCGAAGATCTTTCCTCGTCTCTGTCTCTGACTGATTCGACTTTTCTGCCAATTCCTTAATCTCACAGAAACCTCTTCCATTCAAGATCTCCACGTACTTTCTAGCCCGTCTGTATCTCTTGCGATAATGATTTCCTGTCGCAGACAAAATGATTCCTGCAAACAGCGGAATCAAAAGCACACTAGGCCCCAGAACAATCTCAGCAAGGCTTGCTGTACCGATCATCTCTAAAAAGGTCTTTGTAACCAGCAGAGCGATAATCCCCGCAACCGAAACAATACTCAATATCGTTCCTGCCACAATGCGTTCTGTCCCTTTTTTGATCTTCGGCGCAAGCACCATATTGATCTGCTTTTTCCCTACCGGTCTTGCATAGTTTGTCTGATAGACATTGCTTTGCTGGTTGGTCTGCGCCTGCTTTTTCAGATTCTCAGCCTGTCTTTTCTGGCTCTCCTCATACTGCCTTCTCACTTTTTCCTTATATATTCTCGCCTCATCCAGCGCCTGATTCACCGTCTGGTTAATTGTCTGGTTCAGGCGATCATAATTCATCGACTCCACAGCGTTTTGCACCGTCTCTTGGATCTGTCTTCCAAGATTTGAAAAATCATTATCATACATATATCCGTCATATCCTTCCTGAATCATTCTTTCGCTTTTCCGGCAAAGCACACCGGCTTTGCCGGAGCAAACATTCCTCTACTTTCCAATCACCGTCTCAATCCTCTTTTTCAGAATCTCCTCACCGATGATCCCAGCCATCCTCATAACTTCATTTCCTTGTTTCATTATAACAAATGTCGGTACAATTTGGATACTATAATCTTTTGCAATTTCAGTTTCTTTTTCAATGTCTATTCTGACGACTTCCAGCTGTTCCTTATAGACCTCTTCTATCTCATCCACAACCGGCATCATCATATTACATTTCGGACACCAGTGCGCAAACAGAACAATCAGTGTAACCTGCATATGCCACCCTCCCGGACACTAGTGTACAGCTCGCCCTTATGGTTTACATCTTGCATTCAAGATGTCGCAGACCTCTTCAAACGAGCGTCTAATGCATTTTAGCTTACATGTCAGTTTCCTGTTATCATAGCAAAACTGACAAAACGAATGTTTCCACTTTCCTTTCCCCATAAGGTTCTCCTGTTCTATACACATACTTTCTATATAGAATATGCCGAAAGCTTCGAACTATTTCCTCGCTGCGATCAACTTATGGATCGGATTACCAAGGCTTGAGAACTTCTGCTCGTATTCTGTCATAATATTCCCCACATTCATCTTTTCATCGTGATGCAGGTCATATGTATGTGCCAGCAATTTCCATCCTGCTTCCGCCACCTGTTCCAGGGAGAACTCAAACAACTGGCTGTTATCTGTCTTAAATTCCACAACACCATCTTGTGCCAGCACCTTGTCATATTGTCCAAAAAATCGAGTAGACGTAAGCCTTCTCCCGGCATGTCTTGCCTTCGGCCAAGGATCCGAAAAATTCAGGTAGATCTTTGCCACTTCGCCTTTTCCAAACACATCCGGCAGCGTGAAAGCATCCATACAGATAAAACGAATATTTTTCATATCACAAAATTCTTCTGTGTCGTATTTTTCCAATGCCCTCAGCAAAACACTCGAATAGCGCTCGATTCCAATATAGTTTATCTGCGGATTCTGCTTGGCAAGATTCAAGAGAAACTGCCCTTTCCCCATTCCAATCTCAATGTGAATCGGGTTCTCATTTCCAAAGACCGTATGCCACTTCCCTTTTTGTTCTATCTCATTCTTTATTGCAACCGGATGGTTCTGAATCACATCATCTGCACCCGGAATATTTCTAAGTCTCATACTCTTGCACCTCATTCTTTTTTTCTCAGTATATCTCGTCGGAGATATATCGTCAATTTATAGTTGCATTATTTTCGCAAAACCCTTTTTTTATTTCTTCTACTGTGTTACATTATTCATATCAGCTTGCACAAAAGGAGGGTTCACAATGAATTCTATTATCAGCAAATTGTCAGAAATTGAGACAGCCGCTACAGCCATTGTAAAGCATGCCGAATCAGAAAAAGACAGGCTCGATCAAAAGATGCAAAAAGACCAACAAAGATTCGACGAAGATCTGGCTGCAAGCACAAAAGAAAAACTGGATGTAATCCAGCAAAATCTGACTTCTAAAATGAATACGCAGCTACAGCAGCTGCAGTCAGAAAGTGAGCAAACCATTCATTCACTCACAAGGGAATACGAAATCAAGCATGAGCAATACGCTCACGAAATATTGAAACGCATTACAGAGGTATAATTATGGGAAATCTACTATCATATAGTGGAATCGTAACAAAGATACATGCAATGCAGGCCAAGCTTTTAACAGATGACCACTTCCGGGAAATTGCACAATTGCGCAACGTTGCCGAGGTGGTCACTTATTTGAAGAAACTTCCCGCGTACGCAAAAGCCTTTGAAACTGTAGATGAGAATACACTTCACCGTGGAGATGTCGAGAAGATCCTCATCCAGTCCCTTTACAACGATTACTCCAAACTGTATCGTTTCTCAGGTCTGGAACACCAACGATTTTTAAGACTGTATCTCAAGCGCTATGAAGTTGATTTGATCAACTACTGCCTGCGAATTGTCTACAACCATTATGAGGAACCGTTTGATCTGAATCACAAAAAGCCGTTTTTTGACCGCTACTCTCAGATTTCAATCGACCGTCTGATTACTTCCAAGACCATGGAAGAATTAGTAGACAATCTGCAAGGCACAGAATATTACGCTCCACTGAAAATTTTACAGGAATCCGGGCAGCCCGTCGATCTGTTTGATTACGACCTCGCCCTCAACTTATATGAATTTACCTCCGTCTGGAAAGCGCGCAAAAAAACGCTCAAAGGATTGGAACTTAGGATTTTTACCCGCGACTGCGGAACGAAGATCGATTTGATTAATTTACAATGGATTTACCGTGCAAAAAAATACTATAACATGGATTCCATTCAGATTTACGCTTTTATCATTCCGGTTTATTTTCACATCAAACTTCCTGAGATAAAAACGTTGATCGAAAGCGAGTCATTGGACGAGTTCATGGAACTGCTCCGAAAGACTTATTACGGCAGACGGCAGCCCTTAGATCATGCATTTACCATTGAAAAGATGTATACGGACTGCCTGTCACGCCTGTACTCCACCGACCGCAGAGAACATCCGTATTCCATTGCTTCCATCAACTCCTATCTTTTCCAAAAAGAAGAGGAACTAAGGAAACTTACAACGGCATTGGAATGTATTCGCTATGGTCTGTCCGCTGGAGAAACATTAAAATATATAGGGGGTGTGAGACCACAATGATTGTAAAAATGAAATTTTTAAGTATCACCGGACCGAAAAATGACATTGACCGGGTAACGGATCTGTATTTCTCAAAATATGAGATTCAATTGGAAAATGCCCTTTCGGAATTAAAAACGGTCGATAACCTTCAGCCGTTTATCGAGATCAATCCATATAAAGATGCGCTGGAAAAGGCGAATCAGTTCGTCGGATATTTGTCTGACAAAGAATCTCTTCCGGAAGTTCCGCTTTCGATGGAGGAGCTGTTCCAGACAATCCGTACAGCAAACAACAACTATATGGATCTCAAAGAAAAAGAACAGAACCTGAAAGAGGAACAAGAAGCACTGCGAGACAAACTCAAAGTGATCGAACCGTTTTCAGGTCTCGAATGCAACATCCACGACGTGATGCAGTATCACTTTATCAAATTCCGTTTTGGGCGTGTTGCACTGAACTATTATCACAAAGTAGAAAAATATGTAAGCGAGGATCTTAATGTAATCTTTTTAGAGGGCGGAAGAGATACAAGCTACGTATACGGCGTATACTTCTCCTCCCGCTCCGACTCCGAACGCATCGACGCCATTTTAAAATCACTGCATTTTGAGCGTATTTTCCTGCCGGATGAGTATGATACCACGCCTACTGATGCGTGCCGCACACTGGAAAAAAGTATTCATTCGATTGAGAAAAAAATCCGGCATATCGACGAAGAGATTGCTGAGATTCTCTCAAAAGACAGCGCAAAACTTGTCTCGGCACAAAAACGTCTGCAGGTACTCGCCAAGAACTTCGATGTGCGAAAGCTTGCTGCCTGTGTGGAAGACAAACACGATAACTTCTTTATATTATGCGGATGGATGTCCGAGGCTGACATCAGTTCCTTCCTCGAAGACGTCAAGCACGATCCGAACCTGTTTGTAGTGGTGGAAGATGACCACGAGACCTATTTCGGGGAGCCTCCGACAAAGTTGAAGAACCCGAAGATCTTCAAGCCATTTGAGATGTTTATCCGTATGTACGGACTTCCGGCACACAATGAGATGGATCCGACGATTTTTCTCGCGCTGACTTACACCTTTATCTTCGGCGCCATGTTCGGAGATGTTGGCCAGGGACTCTGTCTCGCAATCGGGGGCGGACTGCTCTACAAATTCAAAAAAATTGATCTTGCGGGGGTCATCTCGCTTGCCGGTATCTTTTCCACCTTTTTCGGCTTTATGTTCGGAAGTGTATTTGGATTTGAAAATATCATCGAGGCAAAATGGCTGCATCCGATTTCAGCTATGACGAGCCTTCCGTTTGTCGGTCAACTGAACACCGTATTTATCGTTGCAATCGCATTTGGAATGGGAATCATTCTCCTGTCCATGATTTTCCAGATTATCAACTCCCTGCGGGCGCATGATTTAGAAAACGCATGGTTCTCATCGAACGGGGTCGCCGGACTGATTTTCTATGGCTCTGTCGTATTGGCGGTTGTCTTGTTTATGACAGGTCACAAGATGCCTGCTAACATTTTGCTCGCCGTGCTTTTCGGTGTCCCGGTTCTGATGATGGTCTTCAAGGAACCGCTCGCAAAAAAACTTGAAAAGCGCACCGGAAAAACAGAAGGCGGAAAAGTCATGTTTTTTGTACAGGCATTCTTCGAATTATTCGAAACAATGCTCAGTTACTTTTCCAACACACTTTCTTTTGTGCGTATCGGTGCTTTTGCTGTCAGCCATGCAGCGATGATGGAAGTTGTACTTATGCTTGGCGGCGCCACACAAAACAGCAGTCCAAATTGGATCGTCATTGTAGCCGGCAACATATTTGTCTGCCTGATGGAAGGGCTTGTTGTCGGAATCCAGGTGTTAAGACTGGAATATTATGAAATGTTCAGCCGCTTTTATAAAGGAAGCGGACGCGAATTCAAACCATATAATCAGAAAAATGTATAAACTCAGGAGGTTTTCATTATGACTTTAACAGTAAAATTAACTCTTATCGTAACTTTAATCTTAAGCATCATTCTTCCTTTCGGATACTATCTGATCGGTGAAAAAAACAAAAAGCGCTACAAAAAGGCAATCGGCGTCAATATCTTCTTTTACTTTGGCGCTTTTGTAATTGCAGGTATTATGATGTTTGGCGGTTCTGCTCAGGCTGCTGATGCAGCTACAACTGCTGCTTCTACCGCCACAGGACTTGGATATATCGCCGCCGCTCTTGTTACCGGTTTAGCATGTATCGGTGGTGGTATCGCTGTTGCCAGTGCTGCAAGCGCTGCTCTTGGAGCAGTCAGCGAAGACTCCAGCATTTTTGGTAAATCCTTAATTTTTGCAGGTCTTGCAGAAGGTGTTTGTCTCTACGGACTGATCATCTCCTTCATGATCTTAGGTAAATTGTAATTATGAAGATGTTTTTGATCAGTGATAATGTCGATACGTACACAGGAATGCGACTCGCCGGCGTAGACGGTGTTGTTGTACACGAACGAAGCGAACTTCACGACGCTCTGCAGAAAGTTATGGATGACAAATCCATCGGTATTGTTTTGCTCACCGAAAAATTCGGGCGGGAATTTCCCGATCTTATCGATGAGATCAAGCTCAAACGAAAACTACCGTTGCTTGTCGAAATTCCTGACCGTCACGGAACCGGCCGTAAAAAAGACTTTATCACATCTTATGTAAATGAAGCCATCGGCTTGAAACTATAGTAAAAGAAGGTGAAATCTTGACAATCGAAGAAAAATTAAAGTATCTGCAGGATGCTTCCATGGAAGATGCCAGAGCAATGGGCAACGAGATTATAAATGAACACCAGGAGGCTTTAGACCAGATACTAAAAGAGCATAAAGAAACTGCCATCCGTCAGGCGGAACTCACCTTAAAGACAGAGACCGCCAACGCCAGACAATCTTTAAACAAAGCCATGGCAAGAGCACAGATCGAACTCAAACGCGAACAGGGAAAATGCCAGACAGACTTAAAAAACCGCTTGTTCAAACGTGTTCTTGTACTTGTAAAAGAATATATGAAGACAGATGACTACAAAAAAATTCTGGAAAAACGTATTCAAAAATCACTGGATTTTGCAGATGGCGAAGAAATCCTGATCTACATCAATCCAAGTGATGCGCATTTGAAAGATGATTTAGAAGCAAAAACCGGCGCCTCCCTCACCGTAAGCCGAGAGGATTTTATCGGTGGGACACGTGCCGTCATGCAAAAACGACGTATTCTGATCGACTACTCGTTTAAATCAGCACTCTCGGAAGAATACGACAATTTCTTGTTTTTAGGAGGTGACAACTATGTTTAGAACCGGAACAATTTATGGAGTAAACGGTCCTGTCATCTATCTGAAAGGAAATACCGGATTTAAAATGTCGGAGATGGTCTATGTAGGGAAAGAAAGATTAGTCGGCGAAGTTATCGCGCTTGATAAAGATAAGACAACCATCCAGGTCTTTGAGGAGACGACCGGGCTGCGTCCGGGAGAGACTGTTGAGGCTACTGGAGATGCCATCTCCGTAACCCTCGCCCCGGGAATTCTCAATAATATATTTGACGGTATTGAACGTCCGCTGGAACGAATCGCCGAAAATTCCGGTGCATTTATCAGCCGTGGTGTGAGTGTAGATTCGCTGGATAAAGAAAAAAAATGGAAGACACATCTGACGGTCTCTATCGGAGATTCCGTTCACGGAGGTGATATCATTGCTGAAGTTCCTGAGACAACAGCCATCGTGCACAAATGCATGGTACCTCCACATATCAGCGGGATTATCACTAAAGTCATGCCGGATGGAGAGTACACAATTGATGAACCGCTCGTAACAGTCGAGCTAATCTCCGGCGAGACGATCGACCTGACCATGACTCAGAAATGGCCGATTCGTGTGCCCCGCCCAACGCACCACCGTTTTCCTGCGTCCGTTCCGCTCATCACCGGACAGCGTATTCTTGATACGATGTTTCCGATCGCAAAAGGCGGCACCGCCTGTGTTCCTGGTGGATTTGGAACCGGAAAGACAATGACACAGCACCAGATCGCAAAATGGTCCGATGCCGACATCATCATCTACATTGGCTGTGGAGAACGTGGAAATGAGATGACACAGGTACTGGAAGAATTTACAAAACTGGTGGATCCTAAATCCGGCAATCCTCTGATGGATCGAACTACTTTGATCGCCAATACTTCCAACATGCCGGTGGCGGCTCGTGAAGCGAGCATCTACACCGGGCTTACACTTGCAGAATACTACCGTGATATGGGATATGACGTGGCAATCATGGCAGACTCCACATCGCGTTGGGCAGAAGCACTTCGAGAGCTCTCAGGACGTCTTGAAGAAATGCCTGCGGAAGAAGGTTTCCCTGCTTATCTGGCATCACGCTTATCTGCGTTTTACGAGCGTGCGGGCATGATGCACAACTTAAACGGAACTGACGGCTCTGTATCTATTATCGGAGCTGTATCACCACAGGGCGGCGACTTCTCTGAGCCGGTTACACAGAATACCAAACGTTTTGTCAGATGTTTCTGGGGGCTTGATAAGAGCCTTGCGTATGCGAGACATTTTCCGGCAATCCACTGGCTGACAAGCTACAGTGAATATCTGCTCGATCTCGCCCCATGGTATAACGAACACGTTTCGCCAAAGTTTGTCGACTACCGCAATCAGCTGATGGCTCTTTTGAATCAAGAGAGCAGCCTGATGGAAATCGTAAAATTAATCGGAAGCGATGTGCTGCCGGACGACCAGAAACTCGTTTTGGAAATCGCCAAAGTCATCCGACTTGGATTCCTTCAGCAAAACGCATTTCATGCAGACGACACTTGTGTCTCATTAGAAAAGCAGTTCAAGATGATGGAAGTTATCTTGTATTTATATCAGAAATCAAAAGCACTCATCACACTGAACATGCCGATTTCTGTTCTGAAAGAAGAAGATATTTTCGAAAAGGTCATTGCGATCAAATACGATGTGCCAAATGACAAACTCGAACTATTTGATGAATATATGAAAAAAATCGATGCATTCTATGACCGGATTATGGAAAAGAACGCATAAAGGAGGAGGATTTGTATGGCAATTGAATATTTAGGCTTAAGCAGCATCAACGGTCCTCTGATCGTGCTGGAGGGTGTACAGGATGCGTTCTTTGATGAGATCGTAGAATTTGTAGTAAACGGAAACGAGCGTAAGTTAGGTCGCATCATTGAGATTTACGAGGATAAAGCAGTTATTCAGGTATTTGAAGGGACTGAAAATATGTCTCTGCTCAACACCCACACAAAACTCACCGGACATCCGATGGAGATCGCCCTCTCACCGGATATGCTCGGAAGAACATTTAACGGAATCGGGCAGCCGATTGACGATCTCGGTCCGATTACCTCAACGTTGACAAGAGATATCAACGGACTTCCGCTTAACCCGGTAAAACGTGAATATCCTAGAAACTATATCCGCACCGGTGTCTCTGCAATCGACGGTCTGACCACACTGATTCGAGGACAGAAGCTTCCGATTTTTTCCGGAAACGGTCTTCCACACGACCAGCTTGCCGCTCAAATTGTAAAACAGGCTTCTCTCGGAGATGATTCCGATGAAGAATTTGCTATTGTATTTGCTGCAATGGGTGTCAAACATGACGTTGCGGAATTTTTCCAGCGCACATTTGAAGAAAGCGGTGTATCCGACCACGTAGTCATGTTCTTGAATCTGGCAAACGATCCGGTCGTGGAGCGTCTTATCACACCAAAAGTAGCGCTCACCGTCGCAGAATATCTGGCATTTGAGCAGAACAAACATATCCTTGTCATTCTCACAGATATGACATCCTTTGCGGAGGCGATGCGTGAAGTATCCTCCTCCAAAGGCGAGATTCCAAGCCGAAAAGGATTCCCGGGATATCTTTATAGTGAACTTGCGACAATCTATGAACGCGCAGGAATTGTCGCAGGCGTCAATGGCTCCGTGACACAGCTGCCGATTCTGACAATGCCAAACGACGATATCACACACCCGATTCCTGACTTGACAGGATATATCACCGAAGGACAGATTGTACTCGACCGTGCACTCCATGGACAGTCCATCTACCCGCCAATCAATATTTTACCGTCCCTTTCCCGTCTGATGAAAGACGGTATCGGAGAGGGATACACTCGCGCGGACCATCAAGATCTTGCCAACCAGCTCTTTTCATCCTACGCCAAAGTAGGAGAAGCGAGAAACCTTGCCTCTGTCATCGGTGAAGATGAACTCTCCCCGATCGACAAAAAATACCTTGCCTTCGGAAAGGAATTCGAAGAACGCTATATCGGTCAGGGGCTGGAGGAAAACCGTACAATCGAAGAGACACTTGACCTTGGATGGGAACTTTTAAAAATGCTTCCAAGAGAAGAATTAGATCGTATTGACACAAAGATTTTGGAACAATTTTATGATAATCGTTCAGACTCATAGAAAGGGGGCGTTCTTATGGATCCTCGCACATTTCCCACAAAAGGAAATCTGATTCTTGCAAAGAATTCTCTGGCTCTTGCCAATCAGGGGTACGAACTTATGGATAAGAAAAGAAACATTCTGATCCGCGAACTGATGGAACTGATCGATCAGGCAAAGGACATTCAGGAACAGATTGATTCCACCTTCACACATGCATATAAATGCCTGCAGCACGCCAATATTGAACACGGTATCAGTCTCGTATCCCAACTTGCCTATACCGTCCCGATTGAGGATTCTATCAAGATTAAAAGCCGAAGCATTATGGGAACGGAAATTCCACTTGTGGATTACACTCCGGATGAGAATCAGCCGACTTACTCTTTCAGTACAACTGATGAGTCAATCGACCGTGCACGCGAAGCATTTCGCAAAGTAAAAGAGCTTACGATCAAATTATCCATGATTGAGAATGCAGCCTACCGGCTTGCGACCAATATTAAAAAAACACAAAAGCGTGCAAACGCTCTGAAAAATATTACAATTCCGACCTATACCACTTTAGTATCTTCCATTTCCAATGCTTTGGAGGAAAAAGAACGTGAAGAATTCACACGATTAAAAGTGATAAAACAGCGGAAAATATAATGGAATACACTATTCTATTCAAAAATGGAGTGAACTTTCTATTCACAAAGTTCACTCCATTTGCATGTTCCGCATATTTCTTTTCGCTTCCCCGGAAGTAAGATTTGTTCTGATACCAGCTTAGAAAAAGTATCCCAAGTCAAAACTACACCTTCTTCCAGACCGCAAAACGAAAGTACTTTCTGATCATATGCCCGAACAAGATCCGGCGTATTACAGCTTCCATTTTCTAAATTGGGGCATTTCTCGCAGATAACATCTGCGCACGTAACAATTTGCAAAGAAGGATTCTCTTGCATCTGTTCTAAAATCTTTCCCATATGCGCCACAAACAAATCACTATATCCTTCTCCTTGAAAAAATGCAAGGCACATTCCATGATGTGCCCGCAATAAAATCGGTTGCTTTTCCATAATCTCTCACTTTTTCAACTTAAAACTCAAACACTGCAACACCATATGGCGGTAAATCATAAGCAAATGAAAATGGTCTTCCGTCACATTCTTTTTTCACACTCTTATAAATCTCAGGACGTACTTTTCCCTCTCCACCATATTTCTTTTCATCACTGTCCAAAATCAGCTTATACTGCTTTCTCCTTGGAACGCCAACACGATATTCCGTTCTTTCCATCGGAGTAAAATTACATACAAACAAAAGATTTTTCTTGCCGTCTTTAGAATGTCTGATAAAGCTGTAGATACTTCTCTCCGCATCATCTGCATTCACCCATTCAAATCCTTCCGGTGAACAGTCTAATTCATACATCGCCTTATTCTTTTTATACAAATGAAGCAAATCTTTTGTAAATTCCTGCAACTGTCTATGCCAGTCTTCTGCAAGAAGAAACCAGTCTAATTCACGCGCTTCACTCCATTCCTGAAGCTGAGCAAAATCCTGTCCCATAAACAACAGTTTTTTACCAACATGTCCCATCATAAACGCATATCCGACTTTCAGGTTGGCAAATTTATCAAATCCAAGCCCAGGCATCTTATTTAGCATAGAGCACTTCAGATGCACCACTTCATCATGCGACAATACAAGAACATATTTTTCGCTATACGCATAACTCATGGCAAATGTCATCTGATTGTGGCACCCTTTTCTAAAATAAGGATCCAGTTTCATATACTCTGTAAAATCATGCATCCACCCCATGTTCCATTTTAAACTAAATCCAAGTCCATCATATTCTGCTGGCGCTGTTACTTTTGGCCAAGCTGTAGATTCCTCCGCAATCATGACAACTCCCGGATTTCTTCCAAGAACCACTGAATTCAAATGTTTAAAAAATTCGATTGCTTCAAGATTTTCATTGCTGCCGTATTTATTTGGAACCCACTGACCTTTTTCTTTTCCATAGTCCAAGTACAGCATAGATGCAACTGCATCTACTCGCAAGCCATCTACATGATAATGCTCTATCCAAAACAGCGCATTTGCAATCAGGAAATTTTGAACTTCTGACTTTCCATAGTCAAAAACCTTTGTTCCCCAATCAGGATGTTCTCCCTTTCTCGAATCTGCATACTCAAAGGTCGGTGTTCCATCAAAATCAGCCAGTCCATGTGCATCTTTCGGAAAATGCGCCGGCACCCAGTCAAGAATTACTCCAATCTTATTCTTATGGAAATAATCAATCATATACGCAAAATCTTCCGGTGTCCCGTATCTTGAAGTCGGGGCATAATATCCTGTCACCTGATATCCCCAAGATCCGTCAAAAGGATACTCAGCAATACCCATCAGCTCAATATGTGTATATCCCATCTCTTTGATATACTCTGTAGCTGCTTTGGCAAACTCTCTATATGTATAGAATCCGTCATCCTCTCTGCCCGGATGCCGCTTCCATGAACCGATATGCGCCTCGTAAATTGACATCGGCTCTTTATGATGATCCCAAGTTAATCTCCGCTCCATCCACTTTCTGTCTGTCCATCTAAGAGCACTGATATCCGTCACTTTTGATGCATTCCCCGGTCTGAGTTCTGCATAATTGGCAAATGGGTCCGCTTTATAAATATGATCCCCTTTGTATGTTTGAATACAATACTTATACAGCGCTCCCTCCTGCACATCAGGAACAAAACATGTATAAATACCAAGTGGCTCTTCCCTCTTCATCGGGTTCTTGTCGGCATCCCAATCATTAAATTCGCCAACTACCGAGACTTTCTCCGCATGTGGCGCCCATACTGCAAAATAAACACCCTGTTTTTCACCATCATTTACAATGTGAGCTCCTAGTTTTTTATAAATCTCATAATGAGTTCCCTGACCAAACAAATAATGGTCTAATTCTCCGATTTCGTATGCTTTTGTCTTATTTTTTTCCGCCATACTTTCACCTTCCCAGTTTATTTGGTATATATGTCTATTATACTTTAGCCACACATAAAAAGAAAGAGTTTTGTCACCAAAACTCTTTCTTCTTATTATCTAAAATCCTGTTCCTGCAAAACAATTCTTGAAGACTCGTTTTTCTTCTTACCAAATAATTTCTTTAGGAAACGTTTAAATGTCATTTTCTGAGAATGTGCAATCGCATCATCCATGATTTCTTTTACATCCGCAACTGTAACAATGCTCTCTTCTCTTTGCATAAGATCAATCCTGCTATATAATGCCAAAATTCCCATCTCATCAATCTTATATCCATTTTCTTTTGCATAAGTCTGAGCGAATGTTACCAGCTCATCATTAATAAATACCGGCAGTTCCAATCTGGACGTAAATTTTTTCTTAAAGTCCGGATATAATGCCAACATCTTATCAAGTGGTCTGCGCTCTTCCTCTAAAACTACAAGTAATTCTCCAGTCTGTTCTTCCATAAGATCATTCAGCTCTAAAACTGTCTTTTTATTCAGTTTCGATGCACGCTCAATGATAATCGCTCCACCATGCAGTTTCTCAATAATATGTGAAACATCTTTCTTATTCAATGATTCCGCTGTGACAATTCCAACTTTACCTTGTTTCAGCTTTCTGTTCTTTTGAATTGCCTTCACAATGTCTACCGCCAAAACTGTCTTTCCAGAGCCTTTCCGCCCTACAACAAGCAAGTTGGCTGTTCGAGATGTTCCATATCTCGTTCTGCATCTCTTGTCGTTCTCCAATACATCTACAATCTGCTCACTCATGCCGTGAACAGGAACAAAATAAGAGAATAATTTTTTCTGTTCTTCTGTCAGACCCGCTTTAATTCCAATCTCACTTTGTGCTTCCAGATCATAGCGTCCCTGCACGATAAAAGCAGTATCAAATGGTGAAGACGGCTCCGGACGTCTCTGTTCTTCTTTTTCCAAAGGCTCCTCTACTACTGTGTCATTCATCAAAGCTTTGGCAGAAATTGCAATCGCTTGTGTGTCTCCAAGCTTAATTCCTTCTGATTCCTCAATCTCTTCGATTTCTTCAATCTCTTCAAAATCTTCTGATTCTACTTCTTCAAAAGCTTCCTCGTCAAAACTTTCTTCATCAAACGGATCTTCCTCTACTTCTTCTGGTTCTGCTTTCTCTTCTTCCTGAACTGATTCTTCTGCCGGTTCCTCGATTGGTTCCTCTTCCTTCGTTTCCACTGTTTCGACTGTTTCTTCCTCCATTGTTTCCAATGGTTCAACAGTTTCTTCCTCCGGCGCTTCCACTTTCTCGCGCCTTGCCTTATTCTGCTTAATCTCAGCCGCTTCAGCTTCCAGTTCTTCCATTAACTGTCTGATATCATCTGGAAGAATACTTTCTTCTTCCACTTTTTGAGATTCCAGTTTCTCTTTGTCCCGTCTTGCTCTTTCTTGTTCTTCTTGAATTAATTGAGCATTTTCTTTTTGTTTCTCTTCCCAATTCTGTAGAATCTCTTCCACACTCATTTTAGAACTTTGAGAAAAAATTTCTTTGCTCACATCTTCATCTTCTGTTTCATCCAGCACTTGTGGCTCCTCGCTTGCTTCCGCCTCTTCCTCTGCTGGTACTTCCTCGATAATGTCTGTCTCTTCCTCTGCTGGGGCTTCCTCGATAGTCTCTGCCTCTTCCTCTGCTGGAGCTTCTTCGATAATCTCTGTCTCTTCCTCTGCTGGAGTTTCTTCGATAGTCTCTGCCTCTTCCTCTGCTGGGGCTTCCTCGATAGTCTCTGCCTCTTCCTCTGCTGGAGCCTCCTCGATAGTCTCTGCCTCTTCCTCAACTGACTCTTCTTCTGCTACCGGTGTCTCTTCTATTTTTTCTGCTTCTTCTGCAGAAACTGCTTCCACTTTCGTTGTATTCTCTAGTGAAATCGCTGCATTCACTTCATCAACTTTCATTTCCACAGTCGGTTCTTCCACATTTTCAACTTTCTCTTCTTTCTTTTCGGCAACTGGCTCCACCTTTTTTACTGGTTTCTTTTCATCATTTCTATGATTATATTTCTCCTGCTGCAAAGGTGTCAAAGGTTTATATTTCATCTTTAATTCCATAGCCTGATATACATACTTTCCTTCACTGAACCATAGAATTAAATCATCACATTCTTCCAGGCATTCCGCCACCATACCCGCTTCGTGGTACAATTTCGCCAATTCATATGCCCATTTTTCCACATACTCGGCTTTTTTAAACTCTTCCAACGCTTCAATCTGCTGTGATAACGGTGCATTTTGGCTTTTCAAAATCTTATATCTCAAAATATATTGATTCGGATCTTTTGGAGCCATGGCAATAAACTCTTCATAACAGTCTGTTGCCTCTCTTACATCGTTCAATTTTAATGCCAGTGTTCCAAGACGATATACAATCTTTCTGCTTCCCGGAGCTCTGTCATATGCTATAAATAAAATCTCCCTACTCTTCTCATATTCTCCATTATACTCATAAATCTCACTTGCTGTACAAAGCATCGCTGCATTCTTAGCCTTACGCCAATCGATACTGTCTGCTATCTCCATCGCTTTTTTATATGATTTTTGTTCCATATACTCAAGCATCTGCTCTGTTCTTACTCGATATTCGTATTTATCCAAAGTATTCACCCCTATTATTATTTCTATGACCTTTCTATCTAGTCGAATTTTAGCTTTCTATATTCTGTTTTATTTTATCACAGGAGATAACCAATGTCAAAAAGATGTAACAAAAACGTAATAAAAATAAGGTTATCTTAAACTTCTATAAGATAACCTTATTCTGTATTTTATTGTTATTTTTTTATTTATTATTTCGGAGGAATATATCAATTATAAAACCTGTTGCCTTTTTTCACTTTATATGCAATTTATAACTCAAAGTTTCGATTATTCTTATTCTCTAATCCTAATCTGGTTTTCTGATGTTTCTTTACACATCTTATAACTGCTTTGAAGCTATGTGGTATTCCTCTTTTCAATATGTCTGCAAATATTTAATCTTCTGCTCCAGATGTTCTACTCTCCGAATAAATTCTTCTACTTGCTCTCTTTCTCTGGATTATACTCTATGGTAAAGGCTTTCATCACAGGTTCTTACATTTGCCATACCACCAACATATTGAATTGTAAATTCCGAACTATCCATTGGACTAAGCCTCCTTCTTTCTCCTATTTTCAGAAAATCTGTTTCTTTCAAGCTTTCTTACTTAAAAATCCTAATTCCCATCTCAGATTCTCTTTTCACCCCTCTTTTTATTTCCTTTCTCGTCAGATATAAAACGGATTTCAAAATTCTTTCTTACTTGAGAATATTAAATTTTACTTTCAGAAATTCTTCTTTTAGAAACCTTTTTGTTTTCTGAATCTCTTTTGTTTTGTTGAGTTTATAATAACACCACAGTCTTTATTTGTCAATACTATTTTTCTAAAATATTTATATTTTTTCATTTTTGCATGTTCGATATTTAATTGTCTGAATATTTTATATTTTCAAGAAAATATACACTCATAAACCAAGCTTTTCAAACACATCCTGTCTCCTGCGTACCTTCGAAAAATCTGTTTTTTGTTCTGCCAATACCTTCCCTGCTCTCCCTTTTCTTTTGAAACAGGTTCTGAAAATTCTTTGTATCCACGCAACCGGAAGGAGTATCGGATACTTTTCTAAATATTTATACTGCAATTTAATCGTTTCATACGGAAGAAAAATCGCGGTAAGCCATACCTTTACCTGTCCTATCCACACTTTTCTATCGGAAGACGCCACATTTTGAATCCAATAGTTTTCCATAGTCCCATAAATTCCGCTATCAACCATCAATTCTGTCAGCTGGTCATAGAACGCATCGCTTTGCCCTTTTTCAAACCAAATATTCGCAAGTTTCTCCATATGATGTAAAAACGCTTTCAGACCTACTTTAGCAAGTTCCGTTTCAACATAATCCCAATCCATCTGATCTTTCATTTTCTTCTCAAACTGCCAAATATCAACAATGGAGCGAATTCCACTTCCGCCATTTTGAAAATGTTTTGCCATATGAACAATCACATAGACATAAAAATCCTCCCAGCTGTATTGCTGTATATATTTTTTCCCTTTCTCTGGTTTTGCTTTCTCCCAAGGATTTTTATAATACGAAGCAAACTGGCTGTTCTGTCCCACCAGACAATAGTGCATCTCAATATTCATAAACGGCTTTCGGAAATACACATGATGGTGATCGTCCCGATGATCACAATAATATCCAAGTTGCTGCAGAATCTCTTCTACTTCCTTTTCCTGCTCCAGTCGAAACAAAAGATCAAGATCCGCCATCATTCGAAGATCTGTCTTTGGATAACATTGCTTTAAAAAAATTCCTTTCAAGGGAATACAATAAATACCATTCGCCTCAAAAGCCTGCAAAAGCTCCTCTAAAGAAAAATGTTGTACCGTATCTCTTGCAGTTTCCATCTGCCATGCCTGCTCATACTTTTTTCGAACCTCCTGAGGAATTTGTTCCTTTCCCGAAATCTTATCTATTCCATGAGCCACAACCGCCTCAATCTTGTGAAATTTACAAATTCGATATAGCTTTTCCCAGTCCACGCCCTCATGTATCGTTGGCGCTTCCCCTCCGGCAAGACTATATCGTATAATTTCAAACAGGTATCTGCACGCTTCTGCTCTACTCATAATCCACCTCTTTAAACTTTCTATTTTCAATCCGCACTGCCCGATCACAGCACTGTACTCCAGCCGCAGTGTGAGAAATACAAATAATTGTCTTTGTATTCATCTTTTTCAAATTCTGCAGTACATTCCATTCTGTCTCTTTATCCAAAGATGCAGTGCACTCATCCAGCAAAAGAATTGGGGCATCATCCAAAATCGCACGTGCTATCGCAATCCGTTGAATCTGTCCCATAGAAAGACCTTCTCCACGCTCCGATAAAACAGTATCCAGTCCATTTGGCAATGTTTCAATATAATCCCATATGCAAGCTGCCCTTGCAGCTCTTTGAATTTCTTCATCCGTCACTTTCGGATTACAGAATGTAATATTTTCCCGTATTGTTCCTGACATAATCATATTCCCTTGCGGAACATAAGAGAATACAGTTCGCGTTCCCGCATCAATCTCCACTTTGCCACATTGAGTTTCAAAATACAACTTACCACTGTCGCAAGGCATCAGATGCAAAAGCAGCTTCATAAGCGTGCTTTTTCCAATCCCCGACTCGCCTACGATTGCAATCAAATCTCCTTTCTGCACACGCAGAGACGTATTTTCGAGAACAGGTTCACCACCCGCATATGAAAAAGTAACTTTCTCTGCTACAATCGCATGAAACTCCTTGTAGAACTTTTGGGCATCCAAAATTTTGGACTCCGCCTGCTCATCTATCATCGCTTCCAACTCCATAAGTCGTTCTGCTGAAGCCTGCATACTGTAATATTGAGGTATTAAGCCGGAAACGTTTCGAAATGGTGCTTTGATCTGTTGAATAATCTGTAAAAACGCAGTCAACGTACCAAATGTCATGATTCCCACAGAGATTTGTAATGCTCCCCACGCAAGCGCTGCATAATACCCTGCTGTGAACAACACATATACCATCGTATTTGCCAGATTACTGATTGTATTTCTTTTAATCCGCACTTTATAATTATCCTTTTGAAATTCATCCAATTTACCACCAACAGCATGCTCATTCACAAAAGATTTAATAACAATCAAGTTCTCCAAACACTCCTGCATATAGGAACGCACAATGCCATTCGTCCTTTGCACTTCTTTATGCAAATACTTGAAATGTCTGCTGTAAATTCTGCTGAATACACAGACAAGCCCGCCAATCAAAAGCACCAATCCTGTAAAACGCGCATCAATAGAAAACAAAACAAATAAGCCCGCCGCAATTTTCGTCAGCATAGAAATAGCTTGCGGAATCAATGACACAACTCCACCGACCACAATATCTACATCACTTGTCAATCGATTAAGTATCTCCCCGGAATGGATTTTACTGACTTCCTGATATTGTTTTTTCAAAATCATAGAAAAAACACCTTGTTTGATACGCATCTCAATTTTAGTAGTGACACGAATTCTCAGATTACTGCTTGCAATGTTCAGAACTGCCTGCAATAAAATCAGCATAACAAGAAAAAGCACTTGAAGCCACACACTTCCTTCTCTGCTTCCGGTTGCAATATCAAGAAGGCAGCTTGACACCAGCGCAAGCAAAATGAAACTTCCCGCAATCAGTCCGCTAAATACTGCCAACAAAAGAATCCATCCTAACGAACTCCTACTATAACTATATATCCATTGAAGAGAGGATATTTTTTTCTTTTCCATCTTTATTCTTCCAAAACTCCCGCTTCTCTTAATTTAGCCAAAAAGGCATCCAAACTTTTCTTTGCCTGTTCGTATTCAATTTCATACATTTCCATTAAATTAATCATTCCATGAAATGCTTTCGCAGCCTCTCCAACCGGTACAACAACTGCACGATCTCCAACTTGACGTTTTAAAAATCCTTTTTTTGCTCTCATCTTTTTGTCCTCCAATCTCTTTTCCCATCCAATTCTATCACAGCCCCATGCATAACAAACGCCGAATTTCTTTATCCGATATTAAATTCTTCCAATAATTTTTTCCGGTAATTTTCATCAGTTGTTGCTTTCATAATCTCCTCTTGTCTTCCAAGTTGTATTAACGTAGCATATAGAGCATTGATTCCTTCTATTTCCTGCACTCTCTTCTCTACTTCTGCCTGTACTCTCTTCTCCACTTCCGCCTGCACTTTTTCTTCTACTCTTGCCTGTACTCTCTTCTCTACTTCTGTCTGCACTTTTTCCTCAATTCTCTGCTCCAACTTGTCTCCCATAATTTCCATCAATGCATCACATACCATACTATCATCCTCCATAAATTTCTCTTCATTTGCTCGCGCGATAATATTCATCGCCGACTGATACCATGTATTCTCGCTGTGTTTTCTGTAATCCTTCACCAAATCTTCCAGCATCTCTTGACTTTCTAATTTGTTTGTCAAACCACGCAGCCAAAGATTTTCTTTTGGTGATAATTGACTTCCGACCACAATTTGAATCGGAATAAAATCACCGCGCACATAATAAATTCCGTCTTCCTGCTTCTCCACCTGATATCCTCTGACTTCTCTCAAATGCTTGATCAATTTTCTTGGATATCCTAACCCGAATAACGTGATTGTCACTTCACTGATTGGTATCTCGTCAGTTGTACCGGTGTCCGACTTATAAAAACACGCATATCCGTATATCTTATAAAAGGTATCTATACTGATATAATCTGTCGGACTTTTATATTCCACCAGATTGTACTTTTGAAAAATACGTCCGATATTTTTCTGAACCTTATGTTTCTGCTCGTTTTTGATTACAAGCACATCAATCAACATTGGTTTTGTCGAAAGCTGATGCTCATCCTCAAAGATCAGATATTTTGCTTCCTCCTGCAGTTCAATCTGAGCCGTCGCATAAAACGCAGGGTGCCATTGCAGATACTCTTCTTTCTGCGTCTTCTCTTTTGTCTTACTCATATAAAACCTCCTCTTATGAAATTGTTCAGGAGATTCCCTTCTTCGAAAACTCCTGCTTGTAAATTTGTAATTTGAAAGCATGAATTTTCTGAAAGGACGGATTCTCTTAAAATCCGCTATATGAAATGTATTAGATGCCGGCCAAAACCGGCTAGATAAATAGAAAATAGAATGCTTTTTTTCATCATAACATTGAATTCTTTCACTTGCAATGAGTTTTTAGTTTCCTTTTAATTCTTCAAATGTTTCTCTCCTGTTTCTCATTTTCAATTTCTTTTTGCAGGCATTTGATAAAACAGATTCTGAACATGTATCATAATCGTACATTCCATCCCCCTCCTTCCACCGGTTATAAATATAGAGTATCAGAAATTATAAAGTGTTGCATGAAGATTATTTTTTCATACACAAAGAGAGAGCGTGCTGCTCTCTCCCGTTACAAAATACTATTCAATTTTGTCATCGTTCTTGGCAATGCATCTTTCGCATTCTTCCAAGGCTCATCTTTAAATCGATAATCAAATTTATCGATAAACCAACTTAAGTCTTCATGTACGCGTTTCATATTTTCTAGATACATTCGGTTCAATTCCGTTATAAAAAACTCTAACAGCTCTCCTCGCAGTCGCTCCGGCGCCATCTCATATAACATGCCATAATGTTTTGTGCAAAATCCCTTTGATGATTGAAACAATTTGCGAAACTCTTCTTCTTTCTTGTAAAGATAGAAAATTGTTCCTAAATAATTTTGAAATGTGCTCTCAATCTTATCACATACAAAGCAGGAATGTTCCAACCCTTTCACATAACTCAAAAGTTCGGAAGGCTCTGACTTTTTCTTAAAAAGAGAAACTGCCTTTACAGATTCATTTTGTTTTGCTTCTATCTCTTTCATAGATTTTTCCATATGTGTCTTCAACATCAGAGCAAGTCCGAGGCGGTCTGGCATTTCTTTCAACATTGCAACATGTCGCGCACAAAATCCTACCTTGTCACTTTCCAGTCTGCGGTCATCTGTCATATATGTTGAAGGACGAAGTGTATATTCTAACGCTTCCTGCTCCAGTTTTTTATATATGTTACACAGAGGACATTCACAGTCCTCTGTGAACGCATCATTTACAGGTATCGTATATAATTTTTCTTTCACGCTTATCCTCTATAGTAATTAATCAGACATCCTTTTAAGATGATTTCTCTTTCATTATCTGTCAAATCACCCAACTTCAGTGTAATCTCTTTCAAACTGTCCCCAACCACATATGCTTTCACAGCGTCTGTCTTATCTTCCACTGCTTTTCTCACATCCGGCACGAAGATATAGTCCCCGTTTTTGAAACTTAACTCTGTATCTTTTTCTTCTGTGATAAACGGGAGCATACCCCAGTTGATCAAGTTCGAACGGTAACGTTTTGTCGCATATTCATTTGCGATATTTGCCCATCCTCCAAGTACTTTCTGACAGGACGCTGCCTGTTCACGTGCAGAACCATCTCCCGGTTTCACCGCGAAGATCGTACTTCCGACACCGATGTTGCCTTCGCCCACTTCCGGATAAGATGCACGGATTGTCTCCATAACCGGTTTTAATTCTTCCAGCACTTCTAATGGACACTGATTTGCCTCGATTGCTTTCTGTGCTTTCTGCACTTCTTTTGCACGTCCCACATATGCAGGATCTTTACGCGACAATGCAAACTCTGCAAGTCCAAGTGGGTTAGAACGGTAAGAAGAAGTCTCTCCTGATGGGATCAACTCATCTGTTGTCGTAACCGGATCGTGAATCTCAGATACCACTTTCAAGACCAGATTTTCCGGTAATGCTGACATTGCCGGCCAGTCTTTGATGTTTGGTCCAAACTGAATCTCAACACTTGGATCTGCAACACCTTTGCTGTCAAACACACGGTTTGCATAAATGCTCTTATCAAAATGATATTTCGGAGCTTTGTATTCTCTGTCCATCACATCAGCCGCAGAAGTTAAGAAACCTTTATTTGCCGCTGTCGCAGCGATAGAACGCGCATCCATAAGTGCCACAGAAGAAATCTGTCCGCTCTGCAATTTAGAACCCTCACGGTTCGGGAAGTTTCTTGTAGAGTGGCGGATACTGAATGCATTGTTAGCAGGTGTATCTCCAGCGCCAAAACAAGGTCCGCAGAACGCTGTTTTCACGATTGTTCCGGCTGCCATCAGATCTGCAACCGCTCCGTTTCTCACAAGCTCCATATATACCGGTGTACTTGCCGGGTATACACTGAATGTAAATGCATCAGAACCGATATTTTTCCCTTTAATGATCTCTGCTGCCGCACAGATATTTTCAAATCCACCACCGGCGCATCCTGCGATAATTCCCTGTTCTACATAGAGTTTCCCGTCGCGAATCTTATCCTGCAGCGAATACTCAACCGCACCGTCAAGACTTACGAGCGCTTTCTGCTCTACATCGTGTAAAATATCTTTTAAGTTCGCATTTACCTCGTCAATCGTATATGTATTGCTTGGGTGGAATGGCATCGCAATCATCGGTTTGATCTTACTCAAATCCACATAAACAAGTCCGTCATAGTACGCTGCCGCACCCGGATTCAGTTCTTTATACTCTTCACTTCTTCCGTGAGTCTCATAGAATTCTCTGATTGTCTCGTCAGTCTTCCAAATAGAAGAAAGGCAGGTCGTCTCTGTTGTCATAACATCAATTCCGATACGGAAGTCTGCGCTTAACTTGTCCACACCAGGTCCGACAAATTCCATTACTTTATTATTTACATATCCATTTGCAAATGTTGCTCCAATGATTGCAAGCGCCACGTCCTGAGGTCCCACTCCGACAGATGGCTCTCCGTCTAAGTAAATCGCAACAACGCCCGGCATCTTAATATCGTATGTCTTATTCAATAACTGTTTTACAAGCTCCGGTCCGCCTTCACCCATCGCCATTGTTCCAAGCGCTCCATAGCGAGTATGGCTGTCAGAACCAAGAATCATCTTTCCGCCGCCTGCAAGCATCTCTCTTGCGAACTGGTGGATGACTGCCTGATGTGGCGGAACATACATACCGCCGTATTTCTTTGCACAGGTAAGTCCAAACATGTGGTCATCTTCATTGATTGTTCCACCTACGGCACACAGACTGTTATGGCAGTTCGTCAGAACATATGGGATTGGGAACTTTTCAAGTCCAGACGCTCTTGCGGTCTGAATGATTCCGACAAATGTGATATCGTGCGAAGTCAATTTGTCAAATTTAATCTTTAATCTCTCCATATCGGAAGAAGTATTGTGTGCTTCTAAAATGCTGTACGCAATTGTGTTTTTGGCAGCTTCTTCTTTTGTGACCTTCTGTCCTGTCTTTGCTGCAACAGCTGCCTGTGCATCATTCACATCTTCAATAATTTCTGTACCATTCAGTAAATATGCACCATGTTCATATAATTTTATCATTCTACTGTTCCCTCCTACGTCTTATTATTTGTTCATTATAGTATTCTACTCTTTTGATTGCAAGAATTTCAGATGATTCGATACCATCATAGCAATTTTAAATGTGAGCGCATCGTCAAATACTCGGACATCTAACCCTGTCAGCTTCTGAATCTTCTCCAAACGGTATACCAATGTATTTCTATGTACATAAAGCTGCCGCGCCGTTTCCGAGATATTTAAATTATTCTGGAAGAACTGATTGACCGTACTCAGTGTCTCCTCATCGAACTGATCCACCGCTTTTCCGTCAAACACTTCCTGCAAAAACATGTCACACAAAGATACCGGGAGCTGATGAATCAGGCGGCCGATGCCCAGCTCATTGTAAGCAAGGACATTTTTCTGCTCATAGAAAATCCGTCCCACATCCAGCGCCATGCCCGCTTCTTTGTATGACTTTGACACATCTCGCAGCTGATTTACAATCGTGCCATATGCCACCCTCATGTTTACCATCGCTTCCATCGTCAATGTATCGACAATGGATTTTGCAATCATATTCAGTTCTTTATATCCCTCGGTCGTCTCCAACGCCTTGATCAGGATAATATGTCCTTCATCGACTGAAGTTACAAAATCTTTAGAGCCGGTTGCATAGAGACCTTTCATCGTCTCAAGAACGATATTGTCCGTTTCATTTTTCGGTTCAATCAAGAATACAACTCTTCTTCGCTCCACTTCAATCCCAAGCTTTTTTGCCTGATTAAAAATATCCACAAGCAGAAGATTATCAAGCAATAAATTCTGGAAAAAATGATTCTTATCCAAACGTTCTTTATATGCGTGTATCAGGTTTTGGAACTGACTGATACAAAGCCTTCCGATAACCGCAACCTGCTCTACAACCTCATGAAGTGCAAGGACATACACTGCATCATAGTTATCTCGAATCAGGAAAAATGCCTCATTTTCACATACCTGCTCATCTTTTCCTTCTTTCAGAAATTTGTCTACTCCAGCCTTAATTCTATCCTCGTTCATTCCCGCAATGGCAAGGCACTTTCCCTCCATACTCCACACGGAACAATCCACCCCCATAATCTCATGTATATCATTGATGGGCTTGTGCAATATTTGATTCGATAACAACTTATCACTTCCTTTTTTTACATTTAAAGCCAAAGCTGCTCCGTTGCAACTCTGGCTTTTTTTCTTATAATCTCTTTAACAATTCTTCTCTTTCTTTTTCAAAACCAGGTTTTCCAAGTAAAGCAAACATATTCTTTTTGTAGCTTTCCACACCCGGTTGGTCAAATGGGTTCACCCCTAAAATATAACCACTCACGCCACAAGCGAATTCAAAGAAGTAAAATAACTGTCCAAGATAGAATTCGTTCTGCTCTGGAATTGTCACCATTAAGTTCGGTACATTTCCATCTGTATGTGCTAAAACAGTTCCGTTCATCGCACTCTTATTGACGAAATCAACTGTCTTTCCTGCAAGATAGTTCAGACCATCCAAATCCACTGGCTCTTCTCCGATGAAAAGCTCCTCTGTTGCTTTCTCCACATTCAATACCGTCTCAAACATAATACGGCTTCCATCCTGAATGAACTGTCCCATAGAGTGAAGATCTGTTGTCAAATCTACAGATGCAGGGAAAATACCTTTTTGGTCTTTTCCTTCACTTTCTCCGTAAAGCTGTTTCCACCATTCAGACACATAGTGAAGACTTGGCTCGTAGTTCGCAAGTACCTCAACTGCTTTTCCTTTACGGTGTAAAATATTACGGATTGCCGCATACTGTAATGCACCGTTTTCAGCAAAATCATTTTCTAATGCTTCTTTTCTTCCAGCCTGTGCACCTTCCATCAATTTCTCGATATCTGCACCGCTTACTGCGATTGGAAGAAGACCTACCGCTGTCAATACAGAGAAACGTCCTCCGACATCATCCGGAACAACGAATGTCTCGTATCCTTCCTCATTAGCAAGGTTCTTCAATGATCCTCTCGCTTTATCTGTTGTCGCATAAATTCTCTTTGCAGCTTCCTCTTTTCCATATTTTTTCTCCAACATCTCTTTGAAAATACGGAATGCAATTGCAGGCTCTGTTGTTGTTCCTGATTTGGAAATCATATTTACAGAGAAATCCCTGTCTCCGATTACATCGATCAGATGTTTGAGATATGTGCTGCTGATGCTGTTGCCAACATAATAAATCTCAGGTGTCTTTCTAATCTCTTTTGAAACAACATTGTAAAAACTATGTCTTAAAAATTCAATTGCAGCTCTGGCTCCCAGATAAGAACCACCGATACCGATTACGAGCAATACCTCGGAATCATTTTTAATCTTCTCTGCCGCCTTCTGAATGCGTACAAATTCTTCTTTATCATAATCAACCGGCAAATCAATCCATCCAAGGAAATCATTCCCTGCTCCTTTTCTGCTTAAGAGCAATTCCTTTGCATCCATCGCCAACTTGCTCATATAATCTACTTCATGTTCTGCAACAAATGTACTTGCTTTTGAATAGTCAAATGTAACTTTATTTCCCACGTTTATCCTTCCCTTCTAATTGGTCTCATAGATGTTATTATTTTACCAAACGGGAGAGGGGAAAGTCAAGGAATTATAAATATCTGTTCACAATTTGACTTTAAAGACTTAATGCAATTTGGTATGTTCATTTTGTCACTACTGACCTTCATTTATCTGATCAGTCATTAGTACATAGAAAAACCACCCTGATACTTTGACGAGTTGGGTGGTAATTCTAAATTATTTTCAATTGGTCAACCACTTTTCTGTGGCGATTGTTCTTTTTGTATCTTTAATATAACACATCCGCATAGACTACCCAAGCAATATGTTCTTTTCAGTCTCTATAAAAATCTCTTTTTATCCAATTTGAATATTACTGCCAATGCCACATAGCATATCGCGAACACAATCCCCCACCATTTCAAAGCTTTGTACTTTATTTACTCCGCTGCAATCGCTTTATTTCATCTATGCCAAAAATTCTTCTAAAATCCGGCGCACCTGCACTTCCTGCAGTCTTTTTTCTTCCGCTGCATCTTTTTCTTCTTTTGCCGGCTCCTCCCGCTTCATGGCATATATCTGTTCCTGCTCGGAAACCGGCTCTTCCTGAACCTCTTCCACCGCTGCCACAACCACTTCTTCCTCAGCCTCCGGCTGGAATGTTTCTTCCATTTCCAGTACGCTTGTCTGACTTACGTTCTTTTCCTTATACAGTTTTGCATAACGATGGGCACAGACATTTTCCAAATAGTCAATCATATAGTTTTCTGCCATCTGCTGATAATAATTTTCATCGCTCAATATATGTACCATGCACAATATCACTGCACCGATTCCTGTCCATGCTGCATATTGGAATACCTGCTCTTCCAGTCCATATAGATAATATACCGCCACAGTTCCTGCCGTCCCCAATACCGCTACAATCCAAATTGTCTTTTTTTCTAAGTTTCGGAATGTATGAAGTCTGATTCCAAAAACCCGATATTCATAGACATATTTTTTCACAAACGCTTCTACATTTTGCACCTTGTCGCTGACCATACTGGCATGTTCGAATTTTGCCCGCACAAGTCTCATCAGCTTATGATTGCTTTTACTCATTCTGCTGGCCGCTTTCACCATTCTTCTCAACGTAAAATGGGCAATCAGCTTGCTTAAAACTCCAATCGCCGCTCCTGCTCCCATCGCATAAAAAATAATTTGATTTTCCACTAATGTCTCTAACATAATAAAAGAGCCCTCCTTCTTTATACTTGCATGTACACTTTGTGTCATGCCTGAACTGTTGGCTTTATTATACAGCAAATAAAGAAGTTGGGTTCTTGAATCGTTTTACATATTTCAACAACAAATCATGCGAATTTCCGCATGATTTGTCACATGTTTTTTATAATCGTGGCATCAAACTCTTCACAAGCCTTACAGAATGTGTGATTGCCTGCTTTTCAAACTCCGGATAGTCCATCGTCGCACTGTTGTCGGCTTTGTCCGAAATTGCTCGGATAATGACGCACGAAACTTTATTTAAGTAAGCTGCATGAGCAATCGCAGCCCCCTCCATCTCTGTACATTTCGCTCCGAAATTAGATACTAATTTCTCTTTCACCTCCGCAGAAGACACGAACTGATCTCCACTCACAATACGTCCTACGAATGTGTGGATATCCGGATTCGCCTCTTCGTTGGCAGCTTTCGCTTTTTCTACCAATTCCGAATCTGCCGGAAACGAAAATGTATCCATCCTTGGCACCTGTCCGATTGGATCTCCGAAAATGCTTGCATCCATATCATGCTCTACCGCATCCGTAGAAATCACCATATCTCCAATATCAATATTGGCATCTAAAGAACCGGCAATTCCTGTGTTGATCAATGTATCCACTCCAAATTTGTCCACTAAAATCTGTGTGCAGATTGCGGCATTGACTTTTCCAATCCCGCTTCTGACAACAACAACTGCTTTTCCACACAATGTTCCCTTACAGAAATCCATAGACGCAAATGTGACATTTTCTTCAATTGTCATAGCCTCTTTTAACGCGGCTACTTCCTCCTCCATCGCTCCTATAATACCTATCATAACTGTTTCCTCATTTCTATAATCTCATCTTAAAATCTTCGTATCCGAACTGTCGAACCACCCGGCATTCTCCATCCTTATCTTCCAATACAATTGCCGGCAGACGCATTCCATTGAATGTATTGTTTTTGACCATCGTGTAGATTGCCATATCTTCAAATGTGAGTATATCACCTCTTTTTAACGGCTCCGCAAATGAATAGTCACCGATTACATCTCCCGCAAGGCAGGTCGGTCCTGCAAGGCGGTAAGTATATGCCTTCTCCTCCGCCTCATAGCCGTCCTGAAGCGGCGGACGGTATGGCATCTCAAGCACATCCGGCATATGACATGCTGCGGACGTGTCCAAAATCGCAATCTGTATGCTGTTTTCCACAATTTCTTCTACTTTCGTAAGCAGTACACCGGCATTTAAGGCTACCGCCTCTCCCGGTTCCAGAAAAATCTCCAAGTCATATTTTTCTTTCATATCACAAATACACCGCTCCAATAATGCGATGTCATAGCCCTCTCTCGTGATATGATGTCCGCCGCCAAAATTCAGCCATTTCATCTTCGGCAGCCATTCCCCGAACTGTCTTTCCACTTCTTTCAGGGTGTCATGTAAAGGCTGCGCATCCTGCTCACACAACGTATGAAAATGCAGACCATCAACATATTCCAAAAGCTCCGGTCTGAATTTCTCAATCGTCACCCCAAGCCTCGATCCAGTGGCACATGGATCATAGATCTCGTGTCCCTCCTGTGTTGAATACTGTGGATTAATGCGAAGTCCTACACTTTTTCCCGCCTCAGCCGCTCTCTTTCCAAATCGTTCCAGCTGTTCAAAAGAATTAAATACAATGTGATCGCAGTAAGTTAAAATCTCATCAAATTCTTCTTCCTTATAGGCAGGTGAAAAAATATGCGTTTCCTTTCCAAACGGAATTCCCATCTCTTCCGCCCCAAGTCTTGCCTCGTACAAACCACTGGCTGTTGTTCCCGAAAGGTATTGCGCAATCAGTGGATACACCTCATACATGGAAAATGCTTTCTGGGCAAGCAGGATTTTACATCCGGTTCTGTCCATCACACCTTTTAGTATCTCAAGATTTTGTCTGAGCTGTTCTTCCTGAATGACATAACACGGTGTTGGAAGTTCATTTCTTCTCATCGGTTCTCCTCACCTTTTCTCTCTTCAAATTAATCAATCAATTCCGGATCTTCACTGATTTTCCATGGCAGTCCATATTTGTTCAGCGCTTCCATGAATGGATCCGGATCAAACTCTTCAATATTATATACACCTGCTTTGTTCCATGTTCCGTTCATGATCATCATCGCACCGATCATAGCCGGAACTCCTGTTGTGTAAGAGATTGCCTGAGAGCCCACCTCTTTGTAGCATTCCTGATGATCACATACATTGTAAATATAAAGTTTCTTTTCTTTTCCATCTTTTTTCCCGATGAAAATACATCCGATATTTGTCTTACCAACTGTACGAGGTCCCAATGACGCCGGATCCGGAAGTACTGCTTTTAAGAACTGAAGCGGAATAATCTCTTTTCCTTCATACATGATCGGTTCAATAGAAGTCATTCCTACGTTTTCCAAACATTTTAAATGTGTCAGGTAACTCTGTCCAAATGTCATAAAGAAACGGATTCTCTTAATTCCAGGTATATTCAATGCAAGAGATTCGATCTCTTCATGATGAAGAAGGTACATATCCTTCTCTCCAACTTCCGGGAAATTGTAAACACGTTTGATTTCCATCGGCTCTGTCTCTACCCAGTGACCATCTTCCCAGTAGGAACCTTTTGCAGACACCTCGCGAATGTTGATCTCCGGGTTGAAGTTTGTCGCAAACGGATAACCGTGGTCTCCCGCATTACAATCCATAATATCAATATAATTGATCTCATCAAAATAGTGTTTCAATGCATATGCAGAAAATACACTTGTCACTCCCGGGTCAAATCCACTTCCAAGAAGCGCTGTGATACCAGCCTCCTCAAATCTTTCACGATATGCCCACTGCCACTTGTATTCAAATTTTGCTGTATCTTCCGGCTCATAATTCGCTGTATCAATATAGTGTACTTTTGTCGCAAGACATGCGTCCATGATCGTTAGATCCTGATATGGAAGTGCAAGATTGAGCACTACTTCCGGTTTTTCTTTTTCAATCAACGCAATCAGCTCATCTACATTGTCAGCATCTACCTGTGCTGTTGTAATCTTTGTATTTGTCTTTCCTTCCAGTTTTTCTTTTAAAGCCTCACATTTTGAAACGGTACGGCTTGCAATACACATCTCTGTAAATACTTCACTTACCTGACAACATTTTTGAATTGCCACACTTGCTACACCGCCACAGCCAATAATTAATATTTTTCCCATTTTTTCTTCCTCCTGCTTTTATCCTGATTTATTTTGCCAATGCAATTAAAAATTCTCTCACAATCTTTCCTGCCACCGCAGTTGACACGCCGCTTTGATCATAGTGCGGACTAAGTTCGTTCACATCACATCCGATGACATTACAACCTTCGCATACCTTTATAATCGCATCCAAAAGCTCTTTAAAACTCACTCCACCAGCCTCCGGCGTTCCTGTCCCCGGAAATACAGACGGATCTAACACATCCAGATCCACTGTGAAATACACCGGTTTCCCTTTTAATGCCTCTATCGCATCTTCCAACCCATTCAGGTCAAACGGATGCATCGTCACATGTCCTTCTTTCGCCCACAGAAATTCTTCTCTGTCACCTGAGCGAATACCAAACTGATAAATTTTGCCGTTACCTACAAGTTCCCAGCACCGTCTCATCACACATGCATGTGACTCTTTCACATCCAGATATTCATCTCTAAGATCCGCATGCGCGTCAAAGTGTATGATATGAAGCTCCGGATATTTTTCAACCGCCGCTCTCATACTGCCAAGTGTCACCAAATGCTCTCCGCCAATCATAAACGGAACTTTACCATCCTTCAAAATCACACGGCATCGTTCTTCTATCATCTCAAGAGACTTCTTTGCACTTCCCATCGGCAGTTCCAGATCTCCGCTGTCAAACACGCAATACTCTGTCAGTTCTTTGTCCTGATACGGACTGTATGTCTCCAGACCAAAAGACTCATTTCTGATCGCGGCACTTCCAAATCTTGTGCCTGGGCGAAAAGACGTTGTCGAGTCAAACGGCGCTCCGTAAAGCACAATCTTTGCATCTTCATACTCAGACTCGCATCCTATAAACGTCACAATATTTTTATTCAACATCTTGTACTAATTCCTCCACATATGCCGGGAGTGCAAATACTCCTTCATGCAGTCTCGGCAAATAATATTTTGTCTGAATCCCACGCAGTTTCCACTGAATTCCATCCATATCATGAATCGGATGATATCTCTTTGAAGCGAACCCAAACAGCCAGTGTCCTGATGGATAGGAAGGGATATGTGCCTGATAAATCCTGCTGATTGGAAAGGATTCAATGATTCTCTTGTGCATTCTCTGACATTGGAATGCCTCCTCCTTGTAAAATGGGCTCTCATGCTGGTTGATCATAATACCATCTTCATGAAGCGCATTAAAACAATTTCCATAAAATTCTTTTGTGAAAAGCCCTTCCCCTGCGCCAAACGGATTTGGCGAATCAATGATGATCAAATCATACGCATCGGATTTGGAACGGATAAACCGTAATCCATCCTCATGATAAATATGCACACGCGGATCATTCAAACTGCATGCCATCTGTGGAAAATATTTTCGGCACACCTCCACAAGAAGTGGATCTGCCTCTACCACATCAATCTGCTCCACCGTATCATATTTCGCAAGTTCTCTTACAACACCGCCGTCTCCTCCGCCGATTACAAGTATCTTTTCCACTTGCGGATGCACTGCCATAGGCACATGACTGATCATCTCATGATAGATAAACTCGTCTTTTTCGGTGAGCATCAAATCTCCGTCTACAACAAGAATTTTGCCAAACTCTTTCGACTCAAGCACATCGATTCTCTGTATCTCGCTCTGAGCCGAAAACACCTGATAATCCACTCGGATTGCCAGTTTTACATTGTCCGTATGTTCATCATGGAACCACATCTCCATCGCTTACACCTCCCTGTTATTTCAGCACGTTCAGATACTCTATCTGGGCATCTTCCGGTCCGGTCATAGAACATCCTTTTTCTTTTGCGTAAATAATATAATCTAAAATTTCTTTTGTAATCTCTTCCCCTGGTGCAAGAATCGGAATCCCCGGCGGGTAGCACATTACAAACTCACTGCAGACTCTTCCTACCGTATCTCTCAGAGGAAGAGACTCTTTTTCCGCATAAAATGATTCCTGAGGGGTGGTGACAACACGTGGGTCGATGTACTCTTGCGTCAACATTCCCGTTTTATCTTTTTGATAGCGTCTTTTTACTTCCGCCAAGGCACTCACAAGACGTTCCACTTCCTGCTTGCGGTCGCCGATGGACAGATATGCCAGAATGTTTCCGATATCTCCGAACTCAATCTGGATATCATACTCATCTCTCAAAATGTCATATACTTCGATTCCGGCAAGTCCCAGTTCCAGCGTATGAATCGAGAGCTTTGTCGTATCAAAGTCAAAAATACTGCTCCCATTCACAAGCTCTTTGGAAAACGCATAATATCCGCCAATTTTATTAATCTCTTCTCTTGCATAGTCGGCAAGTGCAGCGACCTTTCCAAAAGCCTCTTTTCCGCGAAGCGCCAGATTTCTTCTGGAAATATCGAGACTGGACAGCAGCAGATATGAGCCACTCGTCGTCTGTGTCAGGTTAATGATCTGCCTTACATGCCCTTCTTTTACTCCTTCACCAATGAGTAGAAATGAACTCTGTGTCAGGCTGCCACCGGATTTGTGCATACTGACAGATGCCATATCTGCCCCGGCTGCCATCGCCGAGATTGGCAAATTCTCTCCAAAGTAAAAATGCGTCCCATGCGCCTCATCCACAAGAACCTTCATATCCTGCTCATGCGCAAGTTTTACAATTGTCTTAAGATCCGAACAAATTCCATAATATGTCGGATTATTTACAAATACTGCCACTGCATCAGGATTTTCCCGAATCGCCTGCTCTACCTGTGACACTTTCATTCCAAGCGAAATTCCCAATTCTTTATCTACATCCGGATTCACATATACCGGATGCGCTCCACAAAGAACAAGAGCATTGATAACACTTCGATGTACATTTCGCGGAAGTATGATCTTATCGCCTTTTTTGCAGCAAGACAACACCATTGCCTGAACGGAAGAAGTTGTTCCGCCAACCATTAAAAATGCGTGTTTTGCTCCAAATGCATCTGCTGCCAGCTCCTCCGCCTCTTTGATGACCGATACCGGATGGCACAGATTATCGAGCGGTTTCATAGAATTCACGTCAATTCCAACACATTTTTCTCCAAGCAGTTCCACCAGTTCAGGATTGCCTCTTCCATGCTTATGCCCCGGAACATCAAACGGAACAATACGCATTCTTCGAAATCGTTCCAATGCCTCATATATCGGAGCTCTCTGCTGTAATTCTTTTTCCATCTTATCGTTCCTCTTTTCTATCAGGTTACTACAATTCCCTACCACGCGTAATTTTACATACAAAAAACGCAGGCAGGAATTTACATCATTCTTGCTTGCGTCTACTTCTTTATCACTTTCATGCGAACAATACAGTCCGAGACTGTCCTTCTTCACATTCCAGATATTTATGTTAGAGTCTATATAGCAAATATTTTACTTTTAATACTCTTATTGACCGTTTCACAAGTTGATGTGTTGTTCTCAACACCGGTTATAAAGTAACCAACTTATAAAATTTGAGCTTCTAACTCAATCAATAAGGCAGCATTCACTGCCAAAAATATTTGCATGAAACTCTAAACTTTTCTGCGTTCCATACGTTTTGTATTTTATAATATTTTTGCCCATACATCAAGCACTTTTCACAGTTTTTTTGAAAATATTCACAAATTGGTTGCTGTCTGCTCCTGTCAGTCCGTAGAAGAAACACTCCTTTGAGGGGTCATACTTGCACGTAAAAGAAAAAGTTTTGTTTCTTCTAGTTTTTTCATATCCCATTTGTTATAATATGTGAAACACTATTAATCTAATATCACATTCAGAGGAGGATAATTTCATGGAATACAGAACAAAGGGAGTCTGTTCCCGTATGATAAAATTAGAACTTGACGGAGACACCATTCGCTCCGTAGAATTTGTTGGCGGATGCTCTGGTAACACACAGGGTGTTGCCCGTTTAGTAGAAGGTATGAAAGTAGACGATGCAATTGCCCGCATTGAAGGTATCAAATGCGGCCCACGTCCAACTTCCTGCCCAGACCAGCTTGCTCAGGCATTAAGACAAGCTACCGGAAAATAAATTTCAAAATTATCTTATATATTTTTATAAATCAGGTAAAAAAGATTGCGCATCTTTGCACGAAGTACATTTTTTGAATTACAGGATTCCAAAGGAATTTCTTATAATTCAAAAAGAAAAGGAATGGATGATTCCATTCCTTTTTTACCCGGGGGAACTATCGCAGCCACTGCAAATCCGTAGATTTTTAGCTCTATGAGCTATGTGGTTTTGTTCTTGATGTAAGCTCTCTCTCTAATTTTTGTTAGTTTATGAGTTTCCTCATAATTACGCTTGCAGTGGCTGCGACAGTTCCCCCAGAGAGATGCTAAATTATATGACGGTTATCTCCAAAGATTTCCAGTCCATGAACTGCTTACATCAGTATGTGCGTAATGAACACTTCTGACACGATAATAATATCCTTTTCCCACCGTTAAAGTTTTACTGCTCCCTACCGTCCATGCATCATTTTCATTTGCTGTCCACGATGTTACTCGTACCCAATTACTTCCGGATAGTCGTTCTACAATTACATTCACTGAGACATCACACTTTATCGCAGCACTAGTAATTCCACCTGCAACAATTTTACCCGAACCAGCATCCTTGATAATAGATGTACCACTCGATAAATATACTCCCTTTGTTTCTGGTTGCATCTGACCAATAATAACATCTCCTGTCAACAAATACGAAAAATCTTCTTGTCCTTTTTCATTCTCCTGAGCTGATGCTCTTAAATCAATCATTCCTAAACTTGCCACACTCAAGCAAAGTGCACTTGCTACTGCTATTATTTTCTTCTTCATTTTCTCCTCCTTCTATATCCCTATACTATATATACACATAAGTCGGAAAAAACTAACGCTATTTTTTAAAAAAAATGTAAATTTTTTATAATTTTTTTAAATTCTTCCTCTTTCATACCATTTCCAGTAATAAAATATTGAATATTACCATATTCAAATGCTGCCACAATACGTTGTGTTTTATCATTTACTTTATAGCTTTTTATCTCAATATTACTTTCTCTTACTCTTATAGTAGATTTTTCTACGGTCTGCTCTTCCCTATCCACACCAATCGAACCTTCGTTATAATTAATATTCACCTCATATCTGAGACTCATATTTTCCTCACCGCTATAAATCATTTGAATGTTCTGCATTTCAGAATAGATAATTTCCTCTTCAAACTGCATATTTGTAGGCAAATAATCCATTCTCACCGGATCAAACCCAAACTCATCTTTTATCTTCTGATACGCTTCCTCCTCTGTACTTACCTTCGCTTCTGTCACATCTTCGTCGTCTGAGTTTAATACCATTTGATCTCTTCCAGCCATAATATTATTAAATTTATGAAATATCCGCTCCGGCCCTCCAAAGCTTGTAATCCCCACCGCGAACGCTGACACAACTGCTGCGGCCAGCACCACATACTTGCGCCTCTTTTGTTTTCTTTTGTAAATTTTCCCAAGGCGAATTAACTCCTGTTGTTCTCCCGACAATGTCTCTTCCGGGGCGTAATGTTCTTCTTTATACTGCTTAATCTGTTCGTACAGCTTCTGATCAATCTCAGAAGGCGCTGTCAGATCTGCCACTTCCGGATCAGCCTCCACCTCTCGCATAATCTGATCTGCCTCTTTTTTCAGTTCTTCCTGCAAAAATCGTTTCATTTCCTCATCCATAATGTCTCCTTATGCAACCGTCAACAAATTCCTTCCTGTTCACTCCACTACTTACGTTCTTTTCTCCATTCCTCTTGACCTTTGCCAAAATACTGTTTAATATTATTTTATAGAAAAAACTTCGGAGGAATGTTATGAAACGTATTATTCTTACCGGTGGTGGTACTGCCGGTCATGTTACACCTAATATTGCTTTACTGCCCCGTCTAAAAGAACTGGGATATGATATCCATTATATCGGTTCTTATACGGGTATTGAAAAAGATTTAATTAAACAATTTGAGATTCCTTATCACGGGATTTCCTCTGGTAAACTTCGCCGTTACTTCAGTGTGCAGAATTTTACAGACCCTTTTCGGGTTCTAAAAGGATTTCGCGAAGCAAATAAATTGATTAAAGAACTGAAGCCAGATGTTATCTTTTCCAAAGGCGGTTTCGTCTCCGTTCCGGTTGTCATGGCAGGGAAACGTCGTCACGTGCCAACCATCATTCATGAATCGGATATGACTCCGGGACTTGCGAATAAGATTTCCATTCCGTCCGCAACAAAAGTATGCTGCAACTTCCCGGAAACTTTAGAACATCTTCCAAAGGAGAAAGCAGTGCTTACCGGTTCACCGATTCGTCAGGAACTGTTAGAAGGGAGCAGATCTGCCGCACTTGAATTTTGCGGACTGACCGATGACAAACCTATTATCTTAATTATTGGAGGCAGCCTTGGTTCTGTCGCTGTCAACAATGCTGTACGTTCTGTTCTTCCTGAATTATTAAAAGATTTTCATGTCATTCACCTTTGCGGAAAAGGAAAGATGGATGATTCTTTGAAATCTTTAAAAGGATATGTTCAGTTCGAATACATTCAAAATCAATTGAAAGACTTGTTTGCACTCACAGATGTTGTGATTTCAAGAGCTGGTGCTAATGCAATTTGCGAACTTCTTGCACTGCATAAGCCAAATCTTTTAATTCCGCTCTCTGCAAACGCCAGCCGCGGAGATCAGATTTTGAATGCACGTTCTTTTGAACGTCAAGGTTTCAGTATCGTTTTAGAGGAAGAGGAATTAAACAAAGACACACTTTTAGATTCCATTCACAAATTGTATCAACACAGAAACACTTACATAGACGCTATGAAGCATTCTTCACAGCAAGATTCTATCAATACAATTATTAACTTAATTCAAGAAGCTGTCCACTAAATTATTGGAACAAATCAGCAAATGGTGTCGTTACGACACCATTTGCTTTCTCAGAACCAACTGACAACCTCTCTGTATTCATTTTCGTAATTCTTTCGTATCCATTGTCTGGCTCTATATAGTTTGCTATTCAATACTTCAACTGCAATTCCTAATTGTTCTGCTGCCTCTTGTTGCGATTTTCCAAAACAATACACTTGTGTAACTGCATCATACCATATTCTGTGGTCTTTATATAAACATTCAAAAATACTATCTTCCAACTCCTCTGCCCTTCTCTTTTGCTCTGTTCTCAAATAGTATTCTTCCATATTGTTTATATTGCAAAATTTGTCTTTTGTCTCCTTTAGTACCTCAAATACTTCTCCTAATATCTCACGCTTTTTATCTCGATTGTAATTAAACGTAAAATTTCTAGCGGTTGTTACCAACCACGGATAAACATTATCTAAATTTACATTTTCAAAGTAAATATATAGTTGAAAAAATGTCTTTTGTGTAATTTCATTTGCCAAATCTTCACATTTTGCATAATGCATAGCCACTTTAAAGATTGAATCTTTATACGCCCGATAGATACTGTCGAATTTTTTATCTTTTGTCGATTTTGATTCCACAATAAATATCTCCCGTTTTTATTACTTCTCGTTCATTTTCTTTAAAATGTACTCTTTATCTTCCTCTGTCAAAGTACCCAGTTTCCACTTAATGTCAACTGTGTCGTCTTTGTATCTAGGAATCAAATGCATATGATAGTGAAATACACTTTGTCCGGCTGCTGCCCCATTGTTCTGCACGATATTATAGCCCTCGCATCCTAAAATATCGCTCAGTTTCGTCACAATCTTTTTTGCAAGCACAAGTACTTTCGCTGCAATCTCATCATCCAATTCGTATAAATTTGCATAATGCTCCTTCGGAAGAATCAACGCATGTCCTTTCGAAGCTGGCTCAATGTCCAGAATGACTCTAAAGTCATCATCCTCATACAATGTTGCAGATGGAATCTCTCCTGCTGCAATTTTACAAAAAATACAATTTTCATCTCTCATTTTTTCTTCCTTCTTTCTTTTATTAATCCCTTTTAAATGTCTGTTATTGTCGTATTTTGTCGACGAGATTTGTTTGAATAACCGTCATACCAATGCTACACTTTCATATGAAAGGCGGTGCGATCTATGCAACTAAATAAAAACGAACAATTAGTCATAAGTAAAATTTCACATGAACTTCGAAACCCACTTACAATTATATATAGTACCCTTCAGCTCATAGAGTCCAGACATCCTGAGGCGAGAACATTTGACCATTGGCACGAGCTGATGCAGGATGTAGAATTTATGTCAGTACTCTTAGATGATCTTTCCCGATTCAATCATGCCGGCGCCCTTAATTTTTCAACGTTCTCTTTCCGTCCATTTTGGGAATATATCTCCCTTTCTTTCGCCGCATCTGTCGCGGATACAAAATTGGAATATTTTTCCAAAATAGATTCTTCTATTAATCAGATTACAGGAGATAAAACAAAATTACAAGAAGTATTTTTAAATCTTTTGAGAAATGCTGCCGATGCAGCTTCCCCTGACGGAACCATCTCCATGACGGCCGAGCAGTCCAAAGATTCCATCATCATCCAGGTTCAAGACAACGGATGCGGTATCTCCAAAGAGCATCTGAGTTCCATCTTCGAACCATTTACTACATATAAGAAAAACGGTACCGGCCTTGGGCTTTCGATTTCTGAAAGTATCATACAAGCCCATGGCGGAACAATTGAGGTTGACTCTGCTCCACAAAAAGGATCAACGTTTCGGATTACGCTTCCAACAAAGCAGTGCTGTAACGAGAATTCCTGTCAGCACTCCTCCCACATGGGCCAGGTTGTCAACGCCCCCGCTTGTAAAACCGGTATATAAGCTGATAAGAATCATCACGATCATACCCTGTTTTGTGATATTTCCAACTCTTCCATGATTTAAAATCGCAAGACACAGCAAGGCTCCGGTCAGTCCAAAAATTGCACCGGACGCCCCTGCTGATACGCTATAATCCTGTCTCCATATATCTGCTGCCATGGACAATAGATTTCCTCCCAACCCGCTCAAAAGATATATCGTAAGAAATCTTGCTTTTCCGACAAACATCTCTACATTCCATCCGACCACCACAAGTGTAAGCATGTTATTCATCAGATGTGAAAAACCAAAATGTAAAAATATACACGTAAACAACCGGTAATATTCCTTATATTCCACTACATACGGGACATACATTGCTCCATGTTCCAACATATACATCCCATCTTCTGTTCTCCCTCCGAAAGAAAGAAGTAAAAAAACAATGACATTTACTGAAGCAATTCCAATTGTACAAACTGCTTTTTTCTGATTTCCCATAAAAATTTCCTTTCTATAAAATAAATATATCCTAATTATAGAAAGTTTGTACCTGAATTACAAGTCATCCTGTTCAATATGGATTTCGTCCCAATATCCCCATTTTCCTTTTTTCTTTTTGTCCAAAAGCCGTTTTACCGGTTCCCAAAAATCTTTTTTCTCATGAATCTCCGGTATTCCCTGTTCTTCCATACGCTCTTCATAATTCACAGCCGGAATCATTCTTTCTTCTTTTTTCTCCTCCTGAACTGCTTCCACCAACTCGTTCATAATACGTTCAATACTATAATTTTCTTCCATTGATGCCTTATGAATACTGTAGGCAAAATGAACCCCTTCTTTCTCCCTATAGTTCACCTCACTTACAAAGTATTCTGTCAGTCTGTGAAACTCTTCTTTCAATTCACACTCACACCTCGGAAAATAACAGAAATAAAATTCCTCTTTCTCGCAATAAATATATTCCGGATCCAGCAATATGCAGTTTGCCTCCAACATAAATTTACGAATTGTTTTAATCGTACGAAGTAATGCATACACAAGATTTTTCATCTCCTCATAGCTTAAGTTTGCCTTTTCATGAATTGCCTTTAAGGATACCTTCCCGCTGATATCGTAATAATACTGACTGATATTATCTACATACCGAATATCTGTCTTCAAAAGTCCGGGAATTGTGTTTTCCTTCAGCATATAAATCTGATAATCTTCTGCCTCGCTCTCCACTCCTTCCAAAATTAAATATGCCTTCTTTAAATCATTCTTATAACACGCTTTCACTTGGTATCTCCTATCTTTTCTTCTATTTTTTTATTTTTCGCACATTTCGAATATACGTTTCCGGTTCTGTCTGTTTTACCGATGCACTAACCTTTATCTTCATCCGCCTCTTTTTCGCACTGCACGTGACCGTAATCTCTTCTTTTTCCACTTCTATGTTTTCTTTCACATTTGAAAAAACAATCAGCTTCCCTTTTATTCTTCTTCTAAAATATGCCTCTAACTCCTCTTTTTTATAACTCTTTCTTTCACTTCCTACCACAGCTGTCTCATATGCAGCCCCCGACAGAATATTCTTGTCATGAAAATAAAATATGATATATACGCTTGCCATAAACACCATTAAAATAATCGGCACAACAAAAGATGCCTCTATTGTAAAACTGCCATTTTGGTTCTTCTTCACAGCATGATCACCCCCAAATACGCTGCGGTCAAAAACGGGACAAACGGAACTGTGACATTCTTCTTCCACTGTTTGATTACAATGCCTGCAAGTGAGACAAGTCCTGTAAGAAAAAATGCAGTTGTCGCAACTTCCAACATACTGATACCTCCCAGATATATCCCCATATTTCCAAGAAGCCAACTATCTCCATATCCAATCGCTTGGTTTGTATATTTACTGATGAGCCAGAATATCGCTCCCATCAATGCACCTCCTGCCATACCAGCTATTTCCTGTCTTATAAAAATCAAACGAATCATAATTACGGTAAGACTCATAATGATCAGCAGCACCGTCGGTATTTTCTTTGTGCGAAGATCACTTATACTACACCAAAGCAAAAACAAAAGCATAATAAAATCCTCTATTTTACACATCTTTTACACCCTCCTCTTCCAAAAACTTCGGATAAAGGCACTGCATATACCGTTCGTTTCAGTCTGCTGCACGAAAGTGATCCATGATATCGATTACCGGTATCTGTGATGTATACCATTTGCTTTCCAAATGTTTTTCTCATACACGATTCACATGGATAATATTTCCCTCCACTTTCATTTCTCAATTGTTCCACATCTGATATGGCAACCGACTTTATAGACAATTCCAAATACGTGCAATCTGCATCTTTATGATATACAATTCCGGTATCTGTAATATAGACAGTCTCATCACTTTGATTTCCAAATCCATTTCCGGCATAGCCATTCCACCCTTTCACCCGCATAGATTCTTCCTGTACAATTGCAGGGATACGAAACATTAAAATAGGAACTTCAACCTTATATATCAATGACAGATCCATAATTCCTGTACTTCCCCATGCCTTTGACTTCCTACAGTCTATTCCATCCGAGCCGCCAGAAATAACACTGTGATCCAGCCATGTTTCTCCCACATGTTCTACAATATGTTTTTCCAGCTTCCCTCGTATTACAAGCGGATTAACATATGCTTCCTCCGCGATTTCTTTTGCTGCACAATGGAGTGCAGATCTCATCACAGTCTGGACATTCATAATTTCCAGCAAATACACAAGGCTCAACACTGCAAAAAAGAATATTGGCACCGCCAATGCAGCTTCCACCGTGACACTTCCTTCAGAGGTGAATGAAGATGCCCTTTTCGATAAAGAGATGACATTTATTTGGGAGAGATGTGTCAAAAAAGAGTCTTTCTCCTTTCTTTTTTGTTTTTGATCATTTTTATAGTTTCTTTTGTGAGTATTATTGAATCGAAAGGACATCTTCATTCACCCCTTTTCTTTTATTGATATCCAAAATATGTTGAAAATTCATATTGTACGCCACGCCGCAGTCTACATTTGCTTTCAATCTCCATACGCATCACACAGTTATCTGCCTTTAGGTCCAGATTCTGTTCTATTAAATCCAAAGCCCGCATAGATAATGTCTCTTTATCTTGCAGAATCAATAATCCTTTTAAATAATCCCGGTATGTCAGCCCTTCTTCTGTATCCTGATCCACATCTTGCATTCCCTGCTCTCCGATATTCAAAAGTTCTGACAGCTTCAGTTTCCAAGTCTCCTTACTTTTTACAAGCGGCACTTTTCTGCCCGCTACAAGAGTCCGAAGATCTGCAAGCCCCTCACCATACGACCATGCCAACAGGATTGCATGCTTTACGACCTCTGTAATTCCCGGAACAGTAAGGAGCGTACATAAAGACAGCGCCAGAACTTCCGCCTCCGCTTTCTTTACCTCATCCGTAAGCAGATATGCATAATTGATTCCAAGTCGAATTGGCAATATTTTCTTTACAACGGCTTCTAGATTCTTCTGATCATTTTCATACCCTCCAATCAGATATTCCAACTCATAGTCCAATGCACGTTCCTCCTTCGTTTGCGTAATATCCGCAAAATGTTCCAGCAGATATTTTTCAAAAAAGAGTTTTCCGGTCACTTCATTTTTCTTTTCTTTTTCTGCAAAATTCCCTTTTCCTGTATTTAATTTACGCACTGAGGCAAGCTCCTCTTTTTTTACACATTTCTCTGATAATTGTTCTGGATTTTCCACAATGATTTGTAATAGATTTGATTTTTGAATTGACGAGACGGATTCGATTGGATTATTTTCACTTGGCAGACTTTCTTCTGTCCCCTCAAGCATAGAGTCCAAATTTTCCTGAACCTCCGTCTCTTCTTTCTCAAAGTCTTTCCCGCTTTCTTCTTGTTCTTCCCAATATGAGGTATCTTCTTCGATATGGTCTAACCCAATTTTACTTTTCACATAGCGAACTGCCTGACGATAAAATGCAGCCCCTCTGTTGTCTGTCAACAACTCTGACTTCTCCACCTGATTTGCGTTCTCCTGCGCGCCATAATATTCCAGACGCTTTAGAATCTTTCCCTCATCTAATCTTCCCTCTCCATAACCTGCATCCAATGCAAACAAATCATATTCCTCTAACAGCTGTTTTTGATATTCCGCAAATACACTTTCCACAGCAAGGATCGTATCTGCTCTTTTATAATTTTTGAGCACTTGAATTGATGCACTTTCTACCATTGCACCTAGAAACGACAAGATCAAAAGAAAAACAAGACTTAAAAACGCAGTGATCTCTCCTTTTTGCACCTATCCACCTACCTTATATTCTTCCACTTTCACTTGTGATTTTATCAAAAATGGACTGTACCAAATCTGTAAGCTGCGATTTAAAAATAATAACCAGACCAATCAACACGACCAGAATCAAAATCACCTCCACGACCCCGATTCCTTTTTCTTCTTTCATAAATTCCAAAAATCTTCTTATCTTCTTCATATACCTTCTCCTCCTGTAACTTCATACATTCTTATAACTGCATGGATAAAAATGCCGGAACAATCACGATGACAAGTACAATTGCAAGCATTCCAAACATTGGCGCAAGAAGTTTTGTTCCGGCCTCCTCACCCAATCGCTTCGCTCTGCTTTTTCTATTCTCGAATGCCTGATCCGATTCATTTCGCAGCAAATCTGTCATCCCTTTTGTTCCTTTTTTCAGATTCTGTGCAAGCAATGCCCCGAATTTCATATACACCGAGATTCCACACCGCTTGCCAAATCTTTCATACGCCTCCGCCTCTGTGATTCCGCTTTGCATTTCATTGCAGGTGTATCGCATCTCTTCATACGCTGCCCGCTCTCCGGTACATATCTTCTGCTCTTCATAATTTTTCACAATCCTTTCCCACACGTTTTTCGTTGTCATTCCTGTACTTAAAAGAAGTGCAAATTTATTAATAATCTCAGGATAATCTGTAAGCATTTGTTCTTTACGTGCCTTTCTTGCTTTTTGTTCATTCTGTTTTTTCAATGCAATCATAAGCACAGCACTCACCCCGCCAAGTACAAGTACATAATAGCCTCTTGCTTCCACTTTCTTTTTCCAGTGAATTGGTTGTCCGTTTATTTTTTTCGGAAGCGAAAATACTTTTTCAGTCTTTGTTGTTTTTTCTTTTTCTTCCACCAATTGCAAAACATCCGACAGTAGTTTTTCTTCTTTGCTCTTCGACTCCGGATATACCATTGCATTTGTCACGTACAAAGCCTCCTCTCCACCATACATAAGCCTTCCGGTAAGCTCTACCAGCGTTCCCTCTGCTTTTGTCTTTTCTGTCTGAATCTCTCCTTGCACATTCATCACTTCATAATGATCCAGCTCCCACTGAATCTGCACCGGATAATCTTTCCACTCCGTAAGCAGATTCAGGTCTTTCTCCACACGATCAAGGCTTTTATTTTCACCTAAAATAACCTCATCCATTTTCTCCATCACTCGTTTGAAAATTTTTTTGGTCTCCTGTGATGTATACCTTTGCTCTTCCACATCTATCGTAACTTCTTTTTCTTTCAATGTCTGTCCGATCGTGATCTCATAAGTCTCTCGTCTGTTCCCGCCGCCATAGACATTCCGCTCAATTTCTCCTGAATCTTTTTCTTGCCTGTCCAGCCAAAAGAGTCCGAGTGCAATCGTATTTGCACAAAACAAAATCAATAAAATCTGCCTTCCTGTCTTTTCCTCACACCGCACAAAAATTTTTCGTTTCTGCTTCTGAAGCACTAAAAAAAGTAATACCACATATCCGATAATACATATGATCATGATCTACACCTCAATTTCTACAATTCGTTTTCCAATCTCATATGCAATGACATATCCCAAAAAACAAATTGTCATAATTACAACTCCGGCTGCATTGCCATACAAAACTCCCATAAACTCCGGAAAACTGAACTTCATATAACAGATCATCCCGAATGGTATGGCCGACATAACTTTAAATTCCAGCTTTTTAGAAGCAATAATCGTTCCAATCTCTCTTCTTATATCTGCCTTCTCCGACATCTGCTGTACCGTATTGCGGATAATCGCAATCATATCGCCGCCGCTTCTTTTTGCCATTACAAATACTGTCACAAACGTCTGTACATCCTCCTCGCCAGTCCGTTGTGAAAACTCCTGAAGCACTTTCTCCATTGTTACATTCACATCCAGTTGTCGAACCATATACCGGAATTCCCGCACGATCAGCTCATCTTTCTTATATATGACCTGCAGATCTTTTAATGCCTCACGCATTGCATTTTCGACTGAGTATCCTACGTTTAATGCCGTCGCCAAAGACTGTACTGCCTCCTTAAACTGTATCTGAAACACATTTTTTCTTTTTTCTATCCACTGTTTTTCCCATGATTTTAAAAAATAGACTAAATAAGGTGCCAATAGAATTGCACATAGACATGTCCCATAGAATAAATACGAAAACACTAAAATTACAAAACTGCCTGTCAATACCGCCAACAGATAATCACGTCTGCGAATGTCCTGCTGCCAATAATTTTTCTTTCTTTTGTATCTCATGTAATTTTACCCATTCTCCTTTGATTTTCCCTCCAATCATCTCCGTCTCCTGAAACTCATACAACGTCTGAAGCTGGATCTTCCCGTCCTCATACCCCAAAACCTCAACAATCTGTAAAAGCTTTCTGCTTCTGTCTCTCAGTCTTCCAAGATGTATAATAATATCAATTGCTGAGGCAATCTGTCTCTGAATTGCCGTAAGCGGAATGTCCATTCCCATCAGAACCATTGTCTCTAATCGACTGAGCATATCCTCCGGACTGTTAGAATGCCCGCTGCTCGCTCCGCAATGTCCGGTATTCAGACTCTGCAGCATGTCGATTGCCTCACTTCCGCGCACTTCACCGACAATAATTCTCGTTGGGCGCATTCGAAGCGCTGATTTGATTAAATCGCGAATCGAAATCTCTCCTGTTCCTTCCACATTTGCATTTCTCGCCTCAAGACGAACCAGATTCGGAACATTTTTGATTCTCAGCTCTGCATTGTCCTCAATTGTAATTATCCTCTCATCTTTTGGGATGAAGTCCGACAATGCATTTAAAAAAGTGGTTTTCCCAGAACCTGTTCCACCGCTGATAAAAATATTGTATTTTGCTTCCATCAGCCGCTTTAAAAATGGCACAAGCTCCGGTCCGACTGCCTCCCACTGTACAAGCTGCTCCATTGTGATATTCTCTTTCGGAAATTTTCGAATTGTCACAATCGGACCATTTAACGCAACCGGATAAAGTACCACATTGACTCTGGAACCATCCGGAAGCCTTGCATCCACAATCGGTGAAGCTTCGTTTACAATCCGGTTCGAACCCGCTACAATCTGCTGAATCACATCTTCCAGTTTTGTCCTTGTGATAAACCTCTTTTCAAGTTCCAAAATCTTTCCCTGCTTCTCCACAAAAATATGGTCAGTTCCATTGATCATAATCTCGGTAATTTCATCATCTTCAATCAGTTCCTGCAAAATATCAAGCTTTCGGAATGTATTGAACAGTTCCTTTCCAAGACCTGATTTTTGTTTCAATGGTATATAGGACTCTTTTCCCTTTTCTTCTAAAGTCCGGTGTATGATCTCTACAAGTTCGTCATCTTCCACTTCCTTCGACAGATCCAGTTCCGCCAGAATTTTCTCATATAATTCTTCCATCTGAATCATAGACGTTCCTCCTTCACAAGCCTCCTTACCGCATTTTCAATATCCTGTGGGACAATAAACGAATATGTTTTTTCTGACAGTCTCTCCAACTGCAGTGTCTTCAGATTCTCCTCATACTGTCGCAGTTTTCCCTGTGAGATACTATCCTCTAAAATTGGCATATAAATCCTGTCACACAAATCCAGCATCTGAAAAAGTCCCTGCACACATTCGCCGACATCCAAAAGAATCACCTCATAGACGCTGTCCTCCACAATCTGTTTCAGCAAAACTTCCCATTCTTCCCAAAGTACCTCCTTCAAATCAAGACTTACCGGCATCGGCGGAATATAATCCAATTCATCCATTTTCCTGACCAGCATTCCAAGCCGAAGTCCAAAATTACTGTTCTCCTGTCTTGTATAATACAGGACGTCTCCAAGATTTCCACCGTCTGCCTGTGTAAATATTCCGCCATATCCGAAATATTCTTCCAGATTCAAATACAGCACTTTTTTACATCTCGCCAGTTCTTTTCCAAACTCCACTGCAAAGCTTGTCTTTCCAGCTCTGTGGATAGGCGAGTATACCGCCAGCATTTTAACTGATTCCTTTTTCACACTTCTCATCATATTTTCTTTTGTTCTCTCAAAATATGTCTCCAGAATCTCTGACAATATCTGATCCACGCACTGATACTTGTAAACACACTTTTCATCCTGAGACACATTCTGAAAATTGCCTGTCGTCAGCACAAAAATCTGTTCTGCCTCCACTCCTTTTCGCTCTTTCTTCGCACAGGTTTCATCTATGACCAAGATATGAATATTTTTATCCCGCGAAAGTATCTTTACATTTTCCCAGGTACTGCATACATATACCTTCACCGCAAATTCTTTCCGCTCCATAATATTTTCCATTAATTTCTCGGCATATTTGACTTCCTGATCGCATATTACAATATTCTTCTCACTCAAATACTCCCTCCTTCGTATTTTATTTTTCAACTTTGGATTTCTCGCCGGAATCGGCTTTTGATCTTTGAAAATTTAAGATTAACTAACTTGTACGTTGCATTATAAACGCCTTTTTCTCTCTTGTCCATATCATTTTTTCAAATATTTTATTTTTGTGCAACCTCTATAAAATTTTGTACGCCAATATCCCGTAAAGCATCGCAACCCCTGGCAATCCAAGGATTCCGGATGTCAAAAAGGAAATTCCGTTTAATCCCACTCTCAGAGCGATCCCCCTATATTCCAGATACTGATTGACAAAAAAAATGAGTCCCATACCGACTACTGCTCTGACAATAAAGTTAATAAGAAAACTGGTTTTCGGCTCTTCCTGCATTATATTTTTCCCCCTGCTTTTTGTTACAGAATATGTGCAAGCTCCTCGTTTTATTCCGATTTTTCCTCTGTAAATATGGTATTTTATTCTATTTTTTGTCTATACTAGATAAAAGAGACTATTTACAAGAATGAGGGGTGTCATATGAAACTATTCCAAAAGAACTGCCAAAGAGAAACATCCGAATACAATATACACGAAGAAATCGAAAAGGTAAAAGCACAGATGGACGCCGCATATTCCAACTTTCAAAATGCCGTCGACCCAGATTTGATTGACTGCTGCATTTTTGAAAGCAATGCTGCTTGGAAAAAATATCGTTTTTTATTGAGACAGGCTAAAGGGCAACGTTCCTTCCACTAAAATACGGGGGCTTAAAAAGCCCCCGTTCCATACTCTGTTACAAAACAATCTTTATCTCACGTCCTGTGCGATGATATTGGTAATACCGTACTCCAGCCGCATCCATCATGCGTTTTGATGCGATCACAGACGGTGTGTCTGCATATTTATCGCAGTCATATATCACCTCTCGTATTCCACTTTGAATGATTGCTTTCGCACATTCATTACACGGAAACAGTGAGACATAAAGCTTCGCTCCTGCAAGACTTCCACCGCTGTAGTTCAAAATCGCATTCAGCTCACTGTGGGTTGAGTACAAATATTTTGTCTCCAGCGGATCATCGCCTTCCCTTTCCCAAGGGAACTCATCGTCCGAGCACCCGATCGGGAAACCATTATACCCCATAGAAAGTATCTTATTATCCTGACTGACAATGCAACACCCTACCTGTGTACTTGGGTCCTTGGATCTCATACTGGAGAGCATCGCAACTCCCATAAAATATTCGTCCCATGAAATATAATCTTTTCTCTTCTCAGTCATGACAACACACCTCCACATGAACTATTTTGTACCAAAAATACGATCTCCTGCATCTCCCAATCCCGGAACAATATATCCGTGATCGTTCAATTTTTCATCCAATGCAGCAATATAAATATCTACATCCGGATGTTCTTTCTGCAGACGTTCCACACCTTCCGGTGACGCAATGATACACATGAAGTGAATGTTTTTGACACCTTTTTCTTTTAGCATCTGAATTGCCGCAACACAGGAACCTCCTGTTGCAAGCATCGGATCTACCACGTACACTTCTCTTTCATTACAGTCTGACGGAAGTTTGCAGTAATATTCTACAGGCTCCAATGTCTCCGGATCACGATACAGACCGATATGTCCTACTTTTGCAGCCGGAATCATTGCAAGCATACCTTCTACCATACCAAGTCCTGCACGCAAAATCGGTACGACAGCAAGTTTTTTCCCTGCCAGTTCTTTGACAGTCGTCTCACAAATCGGTGTTTTGATCTTGACATCCTGGAGCTTCAAGTTTCTTGTAGATTCATAACACATCAACATTGCAATCTCACTGATCATCTGACGAAAATCCTTTGATCCAACCTCTTCTCTTCTAATAATCCCTACTTTATGCTGGATCAGCGGATGATCCATAACGTATACTTTTGACATACTCTTTCTCCTTGTTCTTGTTCTTTATTCTTCAATCATCGAAATGCGTCGTACATGACGCTCATCTCCGGAAAACGGAGTCTTCAAAAAGGTATCCACAATCTTCACTGCAAGTTCCGGACCTAATACACGTCCCCCCAATGCAATGATGTTTGCGTCATTGTGAAGTCTTGTAGCTTCCGCAGAAAAGCAGTCAGAACAAAGTGCACAACGGATTCCTTTCATCTTATTCGCAGCGATGGAAATACCAATTCCGGTTCCGCAAATCAAAATTCCTTTTTCACACTCGCCATCCAAAACAGCCTGTCCCACTTTTCTCGCATAAATTGGATAATCTACCGATTCTCCATTGCAGCCGAAGTCTTTATATGCAAGCCCTTCTCGTTCTAAATATTTTATAATCTCCAATTTCAAATCATATCCACCATGATCACATCCAATTGCTATCATTCTTTTTTTGCCTCCTTATTTAGTTTCTCTGCTAATTTTAAAATCAACTCTTTTAACAGTTCAAAATTCTCTCCATATGCCACCAAAGGCTGCCCATGTGTAGAGAGAACCTGTCTGTCATCTTCAATGTACTCATTCAATGTAAATACATTCTTTACATTTTCGTATTCCGATACAATCTTCCATTTGTACGGTTCTTCCAATGTAAGCACCAATGTATCGTCATCCAAATCTTTTTCACTAAACGGCGTTGCCTCATGTGACTCCAAGGTCATCTGCTGGCTCTTCATGATTGCCTCTGCCTTTTGGTTCGCCGGCTCAGGAAACAAGACGATCATTCCTCGAGAATCCACTTCATATTCCTGTAAAAGTGGCTGATTGCGCAAGATCTCTGCCGCCATCGGTCCCCTGCAATTGTCACTGTTACTTACAAACAGAATCCTTCTGTATTTCTGAAGCTTCGTAATCTCTTCCGCCTCTATGATCTGATGACCCGCAGCTTTGATAAGTCTGTTCATAATCGCATTCCCGATTCCTTCCACGGCAAATGCCTCACTAAAAATATATGCCACCTCTTCATCATCAAATTCACGAAGCACTTTATAAAGATTTTTAGCAATGGAATTCTCGTTTGATCTTGTCCCAATACTTTTTACGATTCCATTCGTATATAAATCCGCTGTTTCGCTTGTCGCAATGATTCCCACCTGATTTCCCCTGCGCATCTGTTCATATGCAAGCTGACGAATAGCTTTCACTGCTTCTAACGGCGCACCATTCACAATCACAAGCTGAGCTTTTGGTGCATAGTGACGGTATTTCATTCCAGGAGCTTTCGGTGCCGCATCGCTCGTCTCAGACAATGTTGTCCTGTCCACAGCAACTTCACCTATGACTTCCTCTAACATCTCCTTCGTGATTGCTCCGGGTCTGAGGATCATAGGAGGTTCCACAGTCATATCAACGATCGTTGACTCTACTCCTATCTCCACATTGCCCCCATCGATGATCATATCGATCTTTCCATCAAGGTCTTCCGCAACATGTTCCGCACTCGTAGGGCTTGGGCGTCCGGAAGTATTGGCACTCGGTGCTGAAATATAACCTCCTCCCGCCCGAATCAGTGCCCTTGCAATCTCGTCCTCCGGCATTCTCACCGCCACCGTCTGCAGCCCGCCGGTTGTTCCAAGCGGAACTACTCCACTCTTTTCAAATATAAGTGTCAGTGGCCCAGGCCAAAATTTTTCTACGATACTTTTTGCTTTTTCCGGTATAAATTCTACAATCTCATCCAATGCCTGAATATCTGCAATGTGAACAATCAATGGATTATCTGACGGACGTCCCTTTGCTTCATAAGTCTTCCTTGCAGCTTCCTCATTCAGTGCATTGGCTCCTAATCCATACACCGTCTCCGTTGGAAACGCCACAAGTCCTCCTTTTTCAAGTATCTCACCTGCTTCTGCAATGATCTCTGTATCAAGTTGATTTTTGTCGATTTTTTTAATTATTGTTTTCATAACTTTTATTATATCATCATTATGTACACTTAGTCTAGCCATTTTATAATCCCTGCACAAATTGCTTCCGCCACTTTATCCTGATACTCCTCATTTTTTAATTTTTCTGCCTCCTGGGCATTACTCAAAAATCCACATTCTACAATGACCGTCGGCACTTCTGTTCTCTTTAACATATAATATGTACTGTTTTCTTTTGCCTGTCTTTTGTTGTTTGTATCCAGCGCCTTCAATGCCTCCTGCATGACAGTTGCAGCACGTTCCCCTTCTTTGGAATGTGTATAATAAAATACCTGCGCTCCTTTTATGCTCTCTTCATGATAGCTGTTTTGGTGAATGCTGACCGCAATATCAGGCTTTGTCTCATTGATAAGGGCAACTCTTTTTTTCATATCTGCAATTTTTTTATTTGATTTACTTTCATTATAAAATCCGTCGTCATCTTCTCTCGTCATCACCACATGTATCCCTTGCTCAATCAGCCTTTTCTGTACTTTTTTAGAAATCTTGAGATTCACATCTTTCTCCAGCACATTATTGATTCCTATTTTACCGGGATCTTCTGAACCGTGTCCGGCATCTAATACAACCGTCTTTGTACCTTTTTCTACCTTTTCACTTGTCACATACTCGCTCAATCCCTTACTCGCAATAATCGCCCCTATTAAAAGCAGCAATACCATCAAAAGTTCTATCTTTCTTTTCAACTATCATTCTCCATATATTTCATTGATAAAATATATGCAAAAGAAGAGCTGAACATTCAGCTCTTCTTAATCGATCAGTTCACATATTTTAAAATCAGCTCCCACACACTCGACTTTTCAAAACCTAAGCGCCATGCCGCTGTTCCAGCCAGCTTATATTCCTTCATCAGCTTAAGTTTCTCTTCCAAAGCAGTCTCATCCTCTAACCAAATCTTGTATGTGGCTCCATCTGCCTCCCACTGAGCATAGTTTTGTTTGGTTGCCTCATCTACAGTCGTTTGAGCGCCGGCATCGGCAATCGCCTGTTCTGCAACTTCCATACCAAGCGCTTCGCTCGTCACTTTTACAGAATATTCAGCCGCTTCAGTTCCTGCCTCCTCTGCCAGCTCTTCCTCGGTCTTTGGAACTTCTTTCCAAAGTCTTGTGAAAAACGGAACCGCATTGATTACTTTTTCTTTTGGTACGGCATTTAACGTCGCTTCTATTCCCTCTTTTACAAAATTCAAAGATGCAACTGAACCGCTTTCATAAGAGCCGTTGTAATGTTCATCATATCCCATGATAATTACATAATCCGCAACTTTCCCCTGCTCTTCTATATGATAATGTGCATTGTATGTCTTCGGCACATAGTTGTCCACAGATAATACAAGTCCATTCTGTCGGCACTTTACAGATAACTCGCGGATAAACTGAATATAATGTTCTCCGCACTCTGCAGAAATCTTCTCAAAGTCGACATTAATGCCGTCAATTCCTGTCTGCAGTGCCTCTGCGATCAGCTGATTTACCAAGTTTTCTCTCTTTGAAGTATGACTAAGTACTTCGTAAGATTCTTCATAAGAACCGATTCCACCATCAAAATCTCTCACCAGCGCCCATACTTCGATATTGGACTGATGAGCATAGTTCACATACTGGGAACTTGCAAGAGAGTTAATATTTCCATCTGTATCTGCAATTGTAAACCACGTTGGAGAAATTGTTGTCAAACCTTTTGTATCTGCAATTGTCTGAAGCACTTTTTCGTTCGCACTCTGATTCGTCACCACGTGCCACGCCATATTGATTGTGTAGTCTTTTGAAATGTTTGTGTATACCTGTTCTTCAAACTCTCTCGAAATCGTCTCTTCCTTTTCATTCTTCAGACAATTTTTCTTGATATATCCAATATATCCATCCTCTGTACGAACTTTTTTCCAGTCCCCTTCATTCTCAATTACAGTTACCTTATCCTTTTTGGATACCTCTGTCAGGTACGGACTCTTCACTCCGCCTCTGTACCTCACCTGTGTATCCTTTTTGACCGTTGCCGTTCTGATCTTCCCCCAGTCACTTATAATCATGACTCTCTGCGGGTCTTCATATGTTTTAAATTCAATATTTGTATACTTCTGCACAAAATCCAGTGCGATATACGCCGTACTTCCTTCCGTCTTTATAATCGTATAATCTTCACTTTTCTTTTCTTTCTGCAGTGTATACTCATTACTTCCTACGTCTGCCCGGATCGTTCCTTCCGGGAGTGTGTACAATAAAATATTCTCATTGGAATCCCAATAAAATCTATCATTTAGATAATCTCGCACAAGCGAATATTCCAAGTATGGCTTTCCATCAAACATCGCCGCTTTCGCTTCAAGAATCTGATTGTCTATAATAACAGCTACCTGATTGTCTTGTTCTATTCCATAATATTTTTTCAAATCAGCTTTTTCTTTAGATGGGCTATATCTCTTTAATAAGAAAGCGCCTCCTACAATACCTATTACTATCAAAACAAGGATACTCATCTTGAACGCCAAATTGCGTTTTCTCCGTCTCCTTGATGCACCATTTCTTCTCTTCCTATTCGAACCATTCTGTGCTGATCTGGTTCTTTGGGGCGTGCTCTTATTTTGCATCTGCCTTGTTGTACCTGAACTCTTTCTTGTTCTTTCGTCCATGCTACACCTCCTACTTGAACCTATTATAACAATATTTTTTGTACACGTCATCAACTATTTCGACAATTTCCGCAAATATAAACAATCTAATTGTCTTCGCAAGAGGGGTATCTGTGCGTCTTTCTTAACTGTTGCTGATACTGTGAAATACGATTTCTTTAACGTCTCCCTTATCATCCCAGACGTAATCTCTCATATAGGCATTTTCCTCTTTTACCATATGTGCCGTAACAATCTGCATAGGACTTGCCGGCTGATTGTTCAACCGTATGCTGACACCTCGATTCTCGTATTTTTCTAACTCCGCATACAAATCTTTATATAGTTCTCTCTCTTCCATGTTCCGCTCCTCCATAATTTTTACAATTGGCAACTATGGCATCTGACATTCCACTATTCCTTGAGGTTCTGTGATATATCTTATGGAAATGTTTTTGCTGACAAGAAGATAGGTTTTTTCTTTAGAATTTCTTTTTTTGTTTATTTTATACGTTGCTTGTTTTGGTTTTCTGATTCGATTAAATCCTGTGATATGTATTGTTGATTCGCTATTGAAATGTGTTTGATTTAAACAAATTAGACTTTTTCAGATTATTTCTTAAAAGATTATTTTTACGAAAAGATTCTTATTGAGAAGTTAAGAATCCTGCCTTCGATAATACGTCCCTCCTTACATTGTAAACATAGCCGCCCGACATACTATCTTCTTGTAATAAAATTATAATCATTTTCATTTATTACTTGCAAGCACTATTTTGTTTATATCTAATTGTAAAGATTTACCTTGTAATTTCAAGCTTTTCTTTATCCATACTATACTTATCCACGGATTTTCCACAAGATATCCACATACTTTTCCACACAAAATTCTCTTTACATATTTTTTGTTTTTGTTTATACTAATAAAAAGTAAGCAGATCTATTTATGAATAGGAAGTGATCATTATGAAGATTGAAAAAATTAACGATAATCAAATACGCTGTACTCTTACACAAGCTGATTTAGCTGACCGCGAATTAAAACTCAGCGAATTGGCTTATGGGACTGAAAAGGCAAAATCACTTTTCCACGATATGATGCAACAGGCTGCTGCTGAATTTGGTTTCGAAGCAGAAGATATCCCTTTGATGATAGAGGCAATTCCTACATCTTCCGATTCTATTGTACTCATTATCACAAAGGTAGAAGATCCGGAAGAACTTGATACAAGATTTTCAAAATTCGCTCCTTCTCCGGCTGATTTAGACAGCAGAAAGCGAAATGTATTAGATAAACTGGAAGGCGCAGAAGATATTTTAGATTTGATAAATAAAGTAAAAGAAGCGGTATCCGAACCTCCGGCTAAAATGGCGGAAGCGAAAAAAGAAGAGATAAAAGAAGCAAAAAATCCGGCAATTCGCCTTTTTTCATTCTCGAATATGGACAGCGTCATCCATGCTGCTCATTTGCTAAAGGCAATGTACTTTGGTTCCAACACATTATATAAAGATACTTCAAACAATGTATTCATCTTAGCGCTCACACAGTCTGAGCATACAACTAATGAATACAATAAGATTTGTAACATGTTATCTGAATATGGATCCTTAGAACGTGCTTCCGGAGCAACACTTGCATATTTGGAAGAGCACTGTGAAGTATTTATAGCCAACAATGCAGTTCAACAGTTGGCAGTAATTTAAAAAAATGGGAAGAGAGTTCAAATACTCTCTTCCCATTTTTTCTTTATGCATTAATTGCTGCATTAATCTTTTCAACTAATAATTCAACGTCAATACCGTGTACCATTGCTGCTTCTTCCAGAGATTCTCCCTGTGCAGATGGGCATCCGAGACAGTGCATACCAATTTCCATTAAAATCGGTGCCACCATAGGATTAATTGCAAGAATTTCACCAATTGTCATTTCTTTTGAAACTTGTACAGCCATTTGAGATTCCTCCTTCTATAATTTTTACTTTACCTATTATAATACCATTTTTATAAATTATCAATCTCTTAAACATTTCAAAAGTTTCTCAATTGTATATACAATTGTATACAAATTGAGATTACTTAAAAGTCAACATTTTTTCTCCGTTTTTTCGACAAAATAATTTTTTTATTATTTCTCTACAAAACGCTTGTTCTTTTTTTCACAATAATAATCCACACTTTCCACGCCCTTTAGTGTGGATAATGTGGATAACTTTGAGGAAAACTACTATTTATTGTGTTTTTTCCAATTTTTCATGTGGATAAGTGTATTTTTAATTTTTTTCATTTTTTTTCACATTTCGACATTTTTGTGCATTTTGTACACGCTACTTTTCTTATGTGTTCTGGCACAAAAAAAACCTCAAGACAATTCCTGAGGTTTTCCTTATAATTTCTGAACTATTACAGAAGTCTTCTGACAGTGATAATGTTTGTATATGTTGCTGAAGATACACCAATTCCATGCGCTTCATCAATCGCATTTACAATCTGACCATTTCCTATATAAATTCCTACATGCCCCTCATAACAGATTACATCTCCCGGAACAGCCTCGCTGTAGCTTACTTCTGTTCCCGCACTTCTCATGGCACTTGATGTACGTGGCATGCTAACTCCAAAATTAGCATATACTGACTGAACAAATCCAGAGCAATCCGCTCCATTTGTCAGGCTTGTACCTCCCCATACATATGGATTTCCTACAAACTGCATTGCATAGTCCACAACAGCCTGTCCATTTCCCACTGTTTCCGCTTCTGCCGCCTTAGCCTCTTCTTCTGCTTTCGCTGCTTCCTCTGCAAGTCTTGCAGCTTCCTCTTCTTTTGACTCTGCATAAGAAAAACACTCTGCCGCAAGCTCTTCTGCTTTCGCTTCATCCAATGTCTCTACATCTACTTCCGGTTTCTTCTCTGCTACAATTGCTTTTGCTTTTTCTTCTGCTGACTCCCCTGTCAAAATATATTCTGTTTTCACATAACCGGTTACATTGCCGGATTCAATCTGTGTCCATTCTCCCACCGGACCGATTACTTTTGCTGCGTCCGCTTCATAGAGCTTACCAACCCATTCACTGTCCTGAGATGGTTCTGTTCTTACAAATAAGTAACTTCCCTCTTCCACCTGTGTAAATGCCATGTCTTCGTACACATTTTTCAGTTCAGTTTCTACGTATCGTTCAATCTCAGCTGTGGCATTTGCCAAATATCCTTTATTTATATTTATAGTACTTGCCCCCTCCGCATTTTTTGCCTCGGCTGCAAGAACTTTATCGTTCGGTATTAAGACTGCACTTGTCAATACTCCTAAAGCGATTCCTTTTTTCAGGAATTTAGAATACATAAATTGTCCTCCTACTATATTTTCTTAATTGTTACAAAAATGTTAAATATGTTACATTGGTATTATATCAACGTAACATCTTACTGTCAACCGTGTATACTGTGTTTTTATTGTGAATTTTATTTTCTGTATTGACAAAATTTCAATTTTTTAATATTATAAATATAGTAACTATTACTATTATTGACCGAAAGGAGGATTCCCATTGGCAACTTTAAAATACAGCCGCCAGCGAGAGTCCATCAAAGACTATCTGAATAGCACAACTGAACATCCAACAGCAGATACTGTCTATTTAAATGTAAGGAAAGAATTTCCGAACATCAGCCTGGGGACTGTATATCGCAATCTGAATCTGCTGGCAGAGATTGGAGATGCTATAAAGATACCTACTCCCAATGGCGGAGATCGATTTGATGGAAGAACAATTCCACATTATCATTTTTGTTGTACTTGTTGTGGCAGAGTCATGGATCTTGATATCGAACAGATGGATTTCATTAATGAGACTGCCGGCAAGAATTTTGATGGTATTATCGAGAACCACTCTATGATGTTCTACGGGACATGTAATGAATGTGTTAAAAAACAATAAAATTCAAAATAAGGATTGACATTTTCATTTGATTATGATAAATTAATATTAGTAACTATTACTAATATTGATGATAAAAAATATTATTAACAGAAAAGGAGAGTTTTAAAATGAAAAAATTTGTATGTACAGTATGCGGTTATGTTTATGAAGGAGAAGCTGCTCCAGCAGAATGTCCACAGTGCCATGTAGGAGCTGATAAATTTAAAGAAATGACAGGAGAAAGAGAATGGGCTGCTGAGCACGTAGTTGGTGTTGCACAGGGCGTTAGCGAAGATATTTTAGCTGACTTAAGAGCAAACTTCGAAGGAGAATGTTCAGAAGTTGGTATGTACCTTGCAATGGCTAGAGTAGCTCACAGAGAAGGATACCCAGAGATCGGATTATACTGGGAAAAAGCTGCTTGGGAAGAAGCAGAACACGCTGCTAAATTCGCTGAATTATTAGGTGAAGTTGTAACTGACAGCACAAAGAAGAACCTTGAGATGAGAGTAGAAGCTGAGAACGGCGCTACAGCAGGAAAATTTGATCTTGCAAAACGTGCAAAAGCTGCTAACTTAGATGCTATTCACGATACAGTTCACGAGATGGCTAGAGACGAAGCTCGTCACGGAAAAGCTTTCGAAGGACTTCTTAACAGATATTTTGGTTAATTTGAATGCTTCTTACGAGCATTTACAAAGGAGCCGACCAGTGGTCAGGCTCCTTTTACTTTATATTTTTTCTGTAATTCTGTCATATGCCATCTGGTACAATGCTTCCTGAGCATTGACTGGTTTTTCTTCATTCACCCGCATGTGGTAACAACCATCTTTATCTTCCCATCTTGCTTTCTGATTATCATGCAGCAAAATATCAAACAATTCCTGAAGTCGTTCTTTTAGATTCTCCTGATAGACTGGAGCGGCAACCTCCACTCTTTTCACTGTATTTCTCGTCATAAAATCAGCGGAACCAATGTAATATCTTCGTCTTTCTCCAACTCCAAATATATAGATGCGGGAATGTTCCAAAAACCTCCCGACAATGCTAAGTACACGGATATTTTCTGTCTTACCTGCAACTTGCGGAATCAGACAGCAGATTCCTCTCACTACCATCTCAATGTTCACTCCTGCGCAGGAAGCTTCCACTAACTTATCCATAATTTTTTTATCGGTGAGAGAATTCAGTTTTAATCCTATATATGCATCTTCTCCACTTTTTGCACGTATGATTTCTTCCTCAATCATCTCAATGACTTTTGACTGCAGACATTTCGGAGCAACTAAAAGATGTTTTGTCTCTTCCACCACTTCCCCTTTTGACAGTGCCTGAAAGATTCCCGCTGCCTCCAGACCGATATCCACATTCGCTGTCATCAAAGACAAATCCGTATATAATCTGGACGTTTTTTCATTATAGTTACCTGTTCCGATTTGCGTAATATACTCAATCTTTCCTTCTGCCTTGCGGGTAATCAGACAAAGCTTTGAATGTACTTTATAATTTTCCAGCCCATATATTACCTGGCATCCTGCTTTTTCAAGCATTCTGGACCACTCAATATTATTTTCCTCATCAAATCTTGCCCGAAGCTCTACCAATACAACTACTTCTTTTCCGTTTTCTGCCGCCTCGCATAACGCCTCGATGATTTTACTTTGTTTCGCAAGTCGATATAAGGTCATTTTAATCGAAACTACATTTTCGTCTTCCGCCGCTTCCACGAGCAGATTCAAAAATGGACGAATAGATTCATACGGGTAGGACAACATCTTATCTTCTTCTTTGATCTGTTCAATAATACTGATTCCGTCTTTGATATCAGGTGTTTTCTGCGGAACTCGCTTTTCATAGAACATTTCCGAATTCTTTCTGAGGAGGTCCTCAATTTCAGAGATAAACGTCATATCCAGCGGCGACTCTTCACGAAATACACTGTCTGTATCCATATCCAGATATTTACACAATGCATGCACTACATTTCCGTCCATCTCACGCGAAAGACTCAGGCGTACCGGAGAAAGTTTTTTGCGTTCTTTCATTAATTCTGCCATAAATTCACGATAATCCAAATCTTCGTCATAAAGTGCATCTGCATCAATGTCCGCATTTCGGATCACTCGAATGAGAGACTTTCCTTTGATCTTGTAACCTTTAAATACTTTTGCCATAAAGTGTAAAATCAAATCTTCTGACAGCATATATCTTCCCTGTCCAAACGGCAGCTCAATCATACGCTCCAGCATATTATTTGTGCATGGAATAATTCCAAGACGTTCCTTTCCGTTTCTTGTCTCCAATACAACAACCGCGTAGATTTCCTTGTTGCGCAAAAATGGGAATGGCTGGCGTTTTCCGACTACGGTAGGTGAAATCAACGGTGCAATCTCTGTCTCAAAATACTTTTCCAAATACTGCTGTTCTTCTTCACGCGCCATCTGGAAATCAATCAGGCAGATTCCAAACTGTTCTACTTCTGTCATCAGCTTGCTGTATATTTTATCTTTTCTTTTGTTAAGCTTCTTTACTTCTCGAAAAATTGCATGAATCTGCTCCTGTGCAGTCATATTTGTCTTATTGTCTTTCCATTTACTGCTGATAAGCATCTGGTCTCTCAAAGACCCGACTCTTACCATAAAAAATTCGTCCAGATTGCTCTCAAAAATAGAGACAAATGTCATTCTCTCACATAGTGGAACGGACTCATTTTCTGCTTCTTCCAGTACTCTTTCGTTGAATTTTAGCCAGGAAAGCTCCCGGTTCATATAAATTTCTCCCATTTTCGCCTTCTCCTTTGTTTTGAATTTTCAAAAGAAACTCTCGTTTTATAACGTATAGCGACGGCGTTTTGTAATTCCAAATACGACTGTCAAAGTCAAAATAATTGCTGTGAAAAGTCCTGCTGTTTTCTGCATATCTCCGGTCTTTGGTGCATCTGATTTTGCTCCTTGTCCGGATTCCTGTCCATTGTTTGAATTCTGTCCTTCCCCCGAATCCTGCCCGTTATCCGAATCTTGCTCATTTCCCTGATCTTCTGTTTTCCGAGCAGTTAATTCATATGATGCAACGGTTCCTGATACTTCACATGCCGTTAATAAATGTGCATTTCCATCCACACTTTCCGACTCCGATATAAAACAAAGTCCTTCCGGTGAATCATCTCCTGCAATATCCGCACTGAAATCGCGGGAGTTAATATAATTTGCATAACTGATTTTCTCTGGATTTGTAACATCATACATCATTACGCCTCCGATTCTTTCCAAACCAATAAATGCGTAAATCTTTTCGCCTACATTTCCTATAGTTACATTTTCTGCTTCAACCCCCTTTTTCCCTGAGCGGTCATCTATGTCATTATTGTCATTCGAACAGTTAAAGTGTTCTGGTTCATAGCCTGCTGTTTTTGCTTCAAACTCATTACCGCTTGTGTATATTTCTGTCAGACCTTGCTCATCTGCTTTAAATACCGTAAAAGAGCGCCCTCCAAAGAGATAGTCAAGTTCACTGTCAAGCCCATCGTAATCACTGCTGTCAAAAAATACAACTTTTCCAGTCAGTCCACTGTTTTCAGCTGTGATTTTTCCCGTTGGAGACGTCTCTCCTTTCCCGAAATTCCGCTCATCTTCATTCAGATACTCACCCCATTCCCGAGAATCACCTTCATTTGCTGTTACTATATAGTCTACACCATTTATATGATATGTTGCAATCCCATCCGGCATACGAATTCCTCGTAATGTCTCATAAACTGCTGGTTTATATGCTTCATCTTTTTTGTCAATATCTACTGCGCAAGTACTATAATCTTCATACCCGGCAGAATAAACTCCTGTAAGAGATTGCTGGTTCAAGTCAATTACTGCGATAGCATTTGCCTCTTGAAGCGTCACATATGCTGTCTTATCTCCTACTGCAATATATTCCGGCTCAAAATCTACAGAAGGATTCGTATTTTTCTTCAGGATAACTCCACTTTCTACGAGTTGTTCCCGGCTGTCAGAATTATCATACGATGTAAAATCTACCTGTGATACTGTCTGGTCTGCCAAATTAATAATTGTGACTGTCCCCTTCGGATCTATGATTCCATCCCCGTATCCATCTCTTGGTTCCCCTTCGTCCGCCGTAAGAATTTTACTATCATTCGACGCAAATGTAACCATATCCGGCTGCACTCCGGTCTCATAAACCTTATCAAAGGTCAACGTCCCATCTGCATTGCATGTAAATAACGCCACACGTCCGGTATCTGCATAATTTTCTGCCTGTATTGCAACTGCAAGCTTACTTCCGTCTTCCGAAACTGCAACAGAAGTCATATCTCCATATACAAACCCTGCACAATTTTCTTCTACCATCGATTTTACATCAATATCATTGCCATCCAAAAGGTCTGTCTTTTCTGAAGACTTCATATCTTTGATCGCGATGGCTGTCAAATTTCCGGTTACGCCATTGACCGCATATGCCCATCCAGTCGTCGTATTATAATCTACAATCTCCATTACGCCGCCGTCAGCATTTGTCATGCCAGAGTCATATCGTGCCTTTTGAACCACATCCAGAGATGTCTTTGTATTTTCTTTTCCTGATGTCTGTTCTCCTCCGTCTGTATTCTTTGTAACGCTGAATGAATCGATCAGCTCACTGTCTGGTGCATCGCTCTCTCCGGAAAGATTATACACATTTACAGAAATCTTTTGATCTGTCACATCAAAAATAGCATAACTTGGACTATACTCCTGATTCCACTCTTGATTTCCCACAGGAAGATTTCCTTCCAGATAGGATGCAGAACCACTCTCTCCATTTGCTAAAATCGGAAAATCCGCATTATTATTTTTATCTAGTTTTTCAAACGGGGTATAATACTGCATATCAGAACAGCAATTTCCAGTAAGATAAATCGTTCCGTCCGGATCATTAATCGTATCCAGGCGCTCTGAATTGCGCTGTCCGTCTTTTAAAACATAACTTCTGGAATATACATGATCATGTCCTCCCAGTACAAAATCCACATCAAACTCATCCATGACTTTTTCAAATCCTGCATCTACATAGTTCTCAATATCGGAGTCTGCGGCATGCTTTGCCACTGTCTGTGTAGATTTGTGATGTGTTACAATCAGCCACTGATACTGTCCTGCATACTCCACAGTTGCAGCACTGAGCGTTGTCTTAAAATTTTTCACAATTGCCTCTGCCTCAGAATTATCTTTTGAAGCACTTGGAACATCTGCATTGTCTGCATTTTCCGCATCATTGCCACCCGGATATGCGCCTGTATTTAAAGTTACAAAAAGTACATTATCATACAGATAATAATAATTACCTTTTGTCTCCATCTCTCTTCTCTCGGTAAAGTCATATTGTCCTTCCGCATTTGGCGTCACTCCGTTTGACTCAGATTGGTTCGTAATTTCATCTGCCGTTGCCTGAATATAGTTTCCATGACTTTGACTCGTCCCACTGTTCTGCCCACGAAATGTTGTCTTCACCTGGCTGAGCGCTCCTTCACTTCCATCTACGAGCATCTCATTTGGCAGATTAAAATGATCTGCAAACATATAATGTCTGTCATGATTTCCAACCGCCGGAGCATAAAGAATCGAGGACATCTCCTCCGGTGCAAAAAATGCAGCATATTCACTTGACTTTCCCCAACTTTGATCTTCCACCTGATCTCCGGCAGAAACAACCAGATTTACATTCTCCTGCACCAGCTTTTCCAGCATAGTTGCCCAACCGGTCTGGTTCGTACCATCAGATGAATTCCATCCTTCTTTGTTGCTCTCCCCACTTTCCTTAATTTGAGGATCACTTGTGAATCCAAACTTGAACTCATTTTCTTTTGCTGTCTTATAGCTATTGATTTCCGACCATGTTTTCCCATTGTCGTAAGACACCTGATACTGATATTCCGTATCTTTTGTAAGCCCGTCAACTGTTGCTTTACATACCATTTTCCCAGTGTCAGTATATTTGTTTTCATCTACCTTTGTCGGTGTATGAAGTTCCTCCACAGATGCTTCCACTATCCGATCACCAAATTTCACAATCGCTTTCTCCGTTCCTGCCGGCGCATACCAATTCAGATTCACAGCCGAATCCGTCTCCCCCGGCTGAAGTGTCAGGTACTCTACAGAAACCTCTGCATCCGTATTCCATTCCACGCTATCACTATTTTTATCTGCTGAGTAAACTGAACTCATAACATTTTGCGAGCAGGCTACAGATGCTGCTAGTGCAAACGCTGCTCCTCTTTTCCATACTTTTTTCATATTTGTTTTCCTCCTAAATAAACGCACTACAGGAAGATTGTAAAAGATGTTTGTTAAATTCAGAATTGTTTTTTGCAAAAAGTATGTTAATTTAATTTTTTCAAAAGTTCTTCTTCCCTGTTATGAAGTGAAACGCAAAAAAATCCTGTAATTCAGCTTTCCGCTGAACTACAGGATCATAGAGTAAATGTTAGCTGACCATATGGGAACTAATCTGGAAATCACAGATGCGCCTGCTAATGGAAGTACTTTTTATATATCCTTCCTATCGGTCTGTAAATAAGAAGCACCACGCCGACCATAAACGCTGCGTTTATCACTGTGGCAGGGATTGAAGTGAGCGCTCCCAAAAGTGCCGCATTCACTCCACTTCCCGCAATCAAAAGTGTAATCGTTCCCATCACAAATTCAATCACAATATTCATCACAGCGTACACAAACACGCCGATCGTGACAGCCCGGTATTCTGTCTTCTTATCATCTTTCCCTTTTGCAAAGTGTTTTAAAATGGCACCCAGGATCAGGCACTTCACAATTGTCTCTATAAAAACCTGTGGAATCGCCTGCACGTATCCGTTTAACAGATCAAATAATACAAGTCCGATCGTTCCTGATACTGCGCCTTTCTTCCCGCCTTGCAGCAGCACACCCAGCACAACAAAAATATGTCCAAAATGTACAAATGGTGTCCCAACTGCTGCCGGAAGCGGAATCCGAAACATCTGTATCCCAAGAAATGTAACTGCGGCAAAAAAACCAATCGTCACAATCGTCTTTAAGTTTATCGTGCTACTCTGCCCCATAGTTAAACAGCCTTTCTCTTCATATGAATAAGCCCGCTGCGAAGCAATACCGGTCTGAGCGCATTATATACAACACCGACCAGAATGACTGATACCACTGCATTTACGAATGTGGTCGCCGTGCTCCATTTCGCAAGCACCTCCGCCATCTCCTGCGGCTGTCCCAGTATCCACTGTTTATAAAAATAACCTACAAGCGGATCTGCGATTACATTGAATCCAAGCCCTGCAACAGATGCAATCACACTCCATCTGAGCACATACTTCTTATCACCGCTCTCATTGATCTTGGCAATACGATGCGCCACAAGTCCGACAATCAGACCAATGCATAGCTTCAATACAAATGTCTTTGGTGCAACTGTAATATAAACCGGATCCATAATGTCTGCAATAGACATTCCGATAGCTCCTGCAAGTCCGCCATACCATCCGCCTAACAGCAGTGCCCCAAGTACACATACCGCATTTCCCAGATGCAGTGATGTGGCATCTCCACCAGGCATCGGTATCTTGATCTGCAAAAATGTAAAGGTCACATAACATAGCGCCGCCACCAAAGCGGTCTGTGCTAGTTTTATCATTGTCTCATTCTTTTTTTCCATGTTGTATACCCCTTTCCTTACTTAAGTTAGGTACTATACTAACATCATTCTGGTATATTTAAAAATACCAGTTTTTGAGTTTTTAACCAGTCCAGTTTATTTATTTTTGGTTCGCCGGTTCTATGGCAATCGATTTTCCTTTGATTTTTGCATTCTGCATCGCATGCAGAACGTCTTTCGCATACTCTCTCGGAACCTCTACAAATGTATATTTGTCAAACATATCGATGGTACCGATGAGTTTTCCAGGCATTCCGGTCTCGCCGGCAAGCGCTCCAAGAATATCTCCCGGTTTTGCTTTTTGCTTTTTCCCAATATTGATAAACAAACGTACCATTCCAGGCTCTTCTGCTCCGGTGTCACCAAAGTCCATCTCCTCCGCTGAACCGTCATCGCCCATCGTCATTCCCGTACACATTTTCAAGAATGCAGCCGCAATGTCCATCGCTGTGTAATCAGATCCATTTACTTTACTCTCGATTGCATTGACCATCGCTGTCAGATCTTCTGTCTCGATAATGCGGTCAATGTCCTCCAAAATATTCTCCATCTTTGTATTAGCGACATCGTCCAATGACGGAACCTTTTGTGCATAAATCTTCGTTTTACAATATCTCTGAATCTCTTTCAGCTTATATACTTCTTTTCCGGATACAAATGAAAACGAACGTCCAACTCTTCCCGCACGCCCCGTTCTTCCGATACGGTGTACATAATATTCATCATCCTGCGGCAAGTCATAGTTAAATACTGCTTCTACCTCATCTACGTCAATTCCTCTGGCTGCCACGTCTGTCGCAACAAGAATATCTGTCTTCCCACTTCGGAATCCCTGCATCACACGATCACGCTGCGCCTGCTTCATATCACCGTGAAGTCCCGCCGCAAAATATCCTCTTCCAAGCAATGCGGTCACAAGAAGGTCCACCTGCTTTTTCGTATTACAGAAAATAACAGAAAGCTTTGGTGTATAAATATCCAAAAGACGAGTTAACACCTCTTCCTTATTCTTTGGTCTTACTTCATAGTAAAACTGCTCGATATTCGGAACTGTGAGCTCTTTTTTTGTCACTTTCACCACTTGAGCATTCTTTTGGAATTTTTTTGTAATCTCCATAATTGCTTTTGGCATTGTCGCTGAGAACAAAACTGTCTGCCTTTCTTCCGGCACTCCGCTTAAAATCGTCTCGATATCTTCGCGAAATCCCATATTGAGCATCTCGTCTGCCTCATCAAGGACAACCGTGTGCACCTGATCCATCTTGATCGTCTTTCGTCTCATGTGATCCATCACACGCCCCGGCGTACCGATAATAATCTGTGTCCCACTTTTCAGAGAACGGATCTGTTTTACAATCTCCTGCCCTCCATAGATTGGAAGCACTTTAATTCCATGCATATATTTTGCCAGATTTCGAATCTCATCCGCCACCTGTATTGCGAGTTCTCTTGTCGGGCAAAGAACAATCCCTTGCAGCTTTTTGTTTTTCGGATCAACTTTCTGTAAAAGCGGAATCCCGAATGCCGCTGTCTTTCCTGTTCCTGTCTGTGCCTGACCAATGATATCTTTTCCTTCCAAAATAACCGGAATTGCTTTTGCCTGAATTGGCGACGCCTCCTCAAATCCCATGTATTTTACTGCTTTTTGAATCTCTGAACAAAGTCCCAAATTCTCAAAATTCATATTTCCCATATTTTATATCCTTTCTATTTAAAAAAGATTGCGCAGTAGCGTAATCTTCGCGCGGTGTGCATTTATTGAATGATAAGATTCCAAAGGAATTTCCTATCATTCAATAAAAATACCCTTCACTTGCCACCAAGTAAAGGGTATTCACAAAGTTTCTGGGTAACATCATAACAGAGCAAAACGCTTTTGTCAAATTTAACTTGCTATTTATACATATCAGGTGTAATATATACATATACTTAACATAGTATTAATTACTACATATAATATTTTTCATCACCAGGAGGTATGACTTATGAATAAAAAGCATTTAAAAGACCCGGGAAGCGCAATCACTCATTTTATCGGCATGTTAATGGCAATTTTTGCCGGAATACCATTACTGATAAAAGCTGCACATGAACCAAGCCCAATTTATCTTATCTCACTTACGATTTATTTGGTCAGCATGATCTTATTATATGCAGCGAGTACGATTTATCATTCCCTTGATATCTCAGAAAAAGTGAATAAAAGACTGAAAAAATTTGACCACATGATGATATCGGTTCTGATTGCCGGAAGCTACACTCCGATTTGTCTGCTTGTCTTAAAAGGAACAACCGGAATCATTCTTCTTTCCGTCGTATGGGGCATTGCAATCTTCGGAATACTGATCAAAGCATTCTGGATCAACTGTCCGAAATGGTTCTCTTCTGTGCTGTATATCGGAATGGGCTGGACATGTGTTCTCGCCTTTACAAAGTTGTTGAACGCACTTTCTCCTGCCGCATTCGGATGGCTTTTAGCAGGTGGTATCATCTACACAATTGGCGGAATTATTTACGCACTGAAACTTCCAATTTTTAACAGCCGACATAAAAATTTCGGGACTCACGAGATTTTTCATCTGTTTGTAATGGGTGGAAGTATCTGCCATTTCATCGTAATGTATGTGTTCATACTTTAAATATATGTATATCAACGGAGACTATACAAATAGCCTCCGTTTTTCTTATTCTTCAATATTCAATATGTTATTTACAGTCTCTTTTGTCATCGTATTGACCATTTTCGAGCCATCCATCTGCACATAATTATAGGCATCACTCTCATCTCTTCCGCCTACATAAAGTGTAAATGTCTGTTCTTTATCATCGCTGTCTGTATATACGACTGTGACTGTTGTGCGCTGTGCCTCATCTAATCCATATTGAGCCAGTTCGTCCGCCTGTACAGAATAGTCCACGCAATCTACAAAATAAGCTGCTCCAAGTCCTCCGCCGATTGCTGTGATATCATCTGACTGATCACTGTTATCTGCATCATACTCGGTTGTCTCGCCGGCTTTTGTAATTGTCACCTTCTTGATATTATCTGATCCAATGCTTGGGAATGTCTCTTTCTGAAGCATAGAATCCAAATCAAAATTCATTGCATTTACCACACTGTAATCTACCGTATAGATCTTTTCCTTATCTCCTACAGTCATATAATAGTCTTCACCTGCCGCATTGCCGATATAAATGTTCTGTTCTTCTCCATCAGCATTCTTGAGCGTGATCGTATACTGTGGCTCTTCCAGTCCATAGTCCGCAAGTGTATCTCCATCGGTTAACTCCCGATTAGCTGAAAGCGTTCCAAAAGTCTCCGCCATCGTCTTAAGACTGCTCTGCTGCAGTGGAAATTCTTTATCAGACTCACTGTACCATGTACCATCTTCTTTTATAAACGACATCGTATCTGTTCCGTTCGTATACTGAATTGAGGTGATATCCGACATATCAAGCACTGCAATCTGTTTCTCTTCGTTTTCTTTCTCCGCAGATTTCTTTTTTAACTGCCCTGTCACAACATACGCAACTACAAGCACAACCAGAACTGCCAAAAGAATGATCAGTGATTTATATTTCTTCATTCCATGTCCTCCTTACGCTTTACGGCGTTTCAGCCATCTTATAAATCCAAAGATGACAATGAGAACCGGAACACCTATGATCGCTGCAAGTCCTAATAATCCTGTGTGCTGCATTGTATTGAATGTTGTCTCCAAGCTCTTCGCTTCGATTGAAAGATTGTCTACATCGTCAAAATTACTTGTAACCGCATTCATAAATAGCGTTGTATTTTCCAAGGTTGAGAAGGAATCTGTCACATTTGCATCGATCATAGTTGCCGCCGAAATAACTGTAAATCGGCTTTCATCCTCTGTTGCCACAGCGCCAAGAGTATAAGTTCCCTGAGTCTCCTTATCCTCTGTCACCGCATATCCGTTGCTGGAAGTTGTCATGAAGCTGTCAACTGTAATAGTATCACGTTCCGGATCTACCGTGTTAAATCCAAGCGCATTGATCAGCAGCACCATTTCTGAAGAAAGACCGTCTGCCATCTCTCCGCTTGCTGTGATCTCCGGGAATATGTAATATGGATTTCCTTGATAGCATCTTGTTGTGTCTGCAATATAGCCGTCTACCTTTTCCATTCCGTAAGTCTTCATCAGCGCATCTAAATTCGGTGTCTCATTCTGCGTATCTCCCATAATGAACAATACCTTCCCGCCATTTGTGAGATAATCTGTGATCAATGTCTTCTCGTCCGCTGTCAAATCCGACGTCGGCGCATACAGAACAAGCAGATCACAGTCATCCGGAATCTTATTATTCATCATCAGATTCAACTCAGATATTGTGAAATTGGATTTTCCCATCAAATCTGTGATTGTCGTGGAGAAAGTAGATTCTCCGTGTCCTGTTGTGCGGTAGATTGTCTTTGAAGCGTCACTTGTCACATAGTTTATCGCACTTGTCAGCTGGCCTTCTGCATCAAACTCACTTTCTGTCATTGACCCTGTCGTATAATAAGACATCTCATCGTACACAATGATATCTGTGAACGGGATTACCATCTTCTTTTCTGTATCCTTACACTCTACAACAACGCTGTTCTCCTGTGCCTCATATTCTGTAACCGCTGAAGGATGCAGTACCGGATCCACCCAGTCTACCTTCACCTTGTTTGAGAGCGCTGCATATTTCTCTATGAATGTCTGAATTCTCTCATCTGTAGAGCTTTTCTCCGCCAACACATGAATTTGTACCTCTTTATCCAGATTTTTCAAAAGCTTCTTGCTTGTCTTCGTAATCTCATAGAGTGAATTGCCACTCAAATCTACACTTTTCATACTGTCAGGGAGCTGACCTGCAATCATATTTATCACGATCACGATTGCGATTACCACCGCAGTTATTACCATACTATATGTCCCATAACGTGATTGAGGACTTTGAAACATTTCTTTTATTTTCTTCACCGATACAGCCTCCTAACTCCAACGTCTTTTTTGTATAGTCTGAATTGTCAGAAATACAAACAATGCAATGAGTGAAAAACATAAGATCAAATCACTGACATCCAATAGTTTGTTCATATACACATTTGAAAAACTACTGGAAATATCTAATTTGCCCAAAAGATTCACAAGCAGATTCTCAAACAAAGATGATTTCACAACGTATGTAACGACACATGCAATCACTCCAATTGCTTCTATCACCGCGCTGATAACCCAGTTTTTTGTCAACTGGTATATAATCAACGCCACAATCGTGATAATTGCGATTATTCCAATCACTCCACTGATTGCCGTACTCGGGATAAAATCTAACAATCCACCCCACAGATGTAAAATGAGAAGCACTGCAAAAGTACTTACCGCTGCGATAATCTGGCTTTCTGTCAACGCAGATAAAAACATTCCGATTGCTATGTAGACACAGCCAAGTATAAAAAACATCAAAATCGCCGCATAGTCCACCCGCAAATAGGCAGTCCCCTGCATTTTGATCACCAGCGGATAGATGCAAAAAATTAGATTCGGAATCAGAAATACTGTTACCATCGCAAGATATTTCCCAAGCACAACGTCCACCAGGCGGACCGGAGATGTCAAAAGAAGCTGGTCTGTCTTACTCTTTCGTTCTTCCGAAAAACTCTTCATCGTCAATATCGGCACCGCAACGAGGAACATGAACATCACGCCGGATAGCGCGTAAGAAAAATACGGATATCCTGCATTCAGATTGTATGCCATAAAATAAATACCGACAAACGCCAGTAAAAATGCGATAAACGCATACCCGATCATAGATTGAAAATAAGATTTTAACTCTCTTTTATAAATTGCTTTCATCTGATTTTTGTCCTCCTGTCAATTCTAAGAATACTTCTTCCAACGAAACTGTTGTCTTCTGCAATGTGAGAAGAGGACATTGTGCCTCTGCAAATGCACTGAAAATCGCTTCTCTGATATCTTTTCGTTCTTTCGTCTTAACCTCTGCTTTCAAGATCTCATTTTCCTGTGTATAGGTCACATCTTCGATATCTTCCAGTCCACTTAGGATCTCTCTTACCGTCTCTTCTTCGGCTCTTGTCTCAATATGAATCGTATCGGAGCCATTCATCAATTCTTCCAAATGCTCCGGAGTATCGCTTGCAACCAGCTTTCCTTTTGAGATAATCATAATGTAATCGCACACTTCACGAATCTCCGCCAAAATATGCGAACTCAAAATAACCGTGTGCTCTTTCGCCAGTTCACGGATCAGTTCACGAATCTCAATGATCTGCTTTGGATCGAGCCCTACAGTCGGCTCATCCAGTATGATAATCTCCGGAAATCCTAAAATCGCCTGCGCAAGTCCTACTCTCTGCTTATATCCTTTTGACAGATTTTTAATCAATCTGTCCTGCACGTCTGCGAGCTTGACAAGCTTCAACGCCTTTTCAATCTCCGCTTCTCGGTCTTCTTTTTTAATCTTTTTTAATTCTGCTGAAAACTTAAGATATTCCATGACAGTCATATCCATATATAATGGAGGCAGCTCCGGCAGATAACCGATACTTTTCTTCGCCGCTTCCGGCTCCTTCAAAATATCGTGCCCATTGATGAGTACCTCACCGTCTGTTGCCCCCAAATATCCTGTCATAATATTCATTGTGGTAGATTTTCCGGCGCCGTTCGGTCCGAGAAATCCATAGATTTGTCCTTTTTCAACTGTAAAGCTCAGATGATCTACAGCTGTGTGATCGCCATATTTCTTGACTAAATTTTTTACTTCTATCAATTTCTTCCCTCCTGAAACAACATGAATTGTTTATATTATATGAAAAGAAATCGATAGCTTTATGATATTTTTGTGTTTAAATTATGAGAATTCTGTGTTCATTCTGTGAAACACATCTTTTCCCACTAAGCGTCCTTCTTTTGCAGATTTAATACTAAGTTGAATCCAAACGGATTTATAACAACTCCTGACATCTCATCATTCAAAAGATTAGATACTTTTTCAGCCTCTACGACGCCTCCCTTAAATTTGTCCTCACGATTGAACTTTTGAAATTCGTGAAGATCTGTGAATAAAGGAAGGTAAGCCTGTCCTTCTTTTTGTTTTAAAATTGGGATGCCATGCTCTTCCTGTGTCGGAACAATGTATTTTCCTCTGCTGAAATGCACCAGCATCTCTTCATAAGTCTCTTTCAGTTCATCAGACATTGGAATTGTCTGATTCTTACGAAATTCCTGCTCAAAATAAAGCGCTGTGAGCTGGAATTCCGGATTCTCCACACGTACTTTCCCATCGTCAATCTCCGCAGGATCTTTTCTGCGCAGCAAATCACTGTGCTGAATCAAAATATCTCCATCCACGCCCTGATTGATATGCAGACAATTCACTCCCATCGGATAGAGGCTTGTATAAAACTCTAAAAACAGACGGTTTTCGACCTTTGCTATATGTACGAGGTTCCCTGCATCTAAAAGCTTCTTTCCAGCTTCCTTTGCCGGCTCTTCCTCAAAATAGACAAACACCTTATCATCGAATGTCTCTTCGTCACACGCAACATACGGCATCTTTGTAAATCCTGACATAATCACATAAATTGCTTCTGCCTGTTGTAAATTTTTAATTACTTCTAATTTTTTATCGCTCATATTTTCCCGATTCCTTCCTTTTTTTGCAAATATACATCTAACTCCTATTATAATATAGAATATTCTTAAAGTATAGGAAAATGTTCTATCAATTTTTCTTTTTCTTTCCGACTCATGTGTTTGATCGCATACTCCCGCTTCATCGCTTCCTCTTTTGCTTCAAAAGTCTCATAATACACAAGTGTGACCGGCTTTCTCGCCCGCGTGTATTTGGCGCCTTTCCCGCTGTTATGATCTGCAATTCGCTTTTCCAGATTATTCGTCCACCCCGTGTATAGCGTGCCATCCTTGCATTCTACGATATATGTGTAATTCATTATTTTTTCCCTCTTTTCCTGAATACCATTATAAGATAACACACCCCTGTCACAGTGGCAATTCTCTATATTATGAAATGAGCTTTTTACATTATAAATCCCAACCACATCGCCTTGTGGTTGGGATTTTCCTTCCTACTCATCAGGAAGTACATAATTTACTTGAAACTCTTGGAACGCACTGCTTCCATTTTCCGCAAACATGCCAATATATGTTCCGGTAAATGACATCGGCACAGTCCCTTCTGTGGAAAGTCCTGCAGTCAATCCACTTCCAAGAAGTATATTCTGCTCTCCATCGACACAATAATAGAATCGATATTTTTCTTTGTCTGCCACAATCTTAAGCTGCACGCCTTCTCCATTTGGAATGCGTACCCTCTCTGTCACTACAAAGATATCATGTACATGTTTTGCAAGGCAAACTTCATAAATGTCCTCTGTCTTTGCCACATAGATTTCATAATGATAAAATTGATTATAAAACGCAGTCAATCCTGCCCGGAAATTTTCTCTCGTATCCAGCGCACTCACTTTGGCTGACGCCTCACAGAAAAATCCCTGCTGTCTTACCCCAATCCATGTCGGGCTTGCCGCATCATTTAATGTCTCGTTTGTTCCGTTTAAAATCAGACGCTGCCTGTCTGTATCTCTCACATAACATTCCATCTCAGGGTTCCGGAGATAATTATATCGAAGGTCAAACATCGCTTGTGAAAAATCATCGGTAAAATTTTGCTCTTTCTCATATACCGTTTCGCTCGGAAGCGGTCCTTCCATAGAAAGCGCAATCTTTCCGTCATTTCCGACAATCGGCCAGCCATCGTCTGTCCATGTCACCGGCGCAAGAAATGTCTCTCTGCCAAGATGATGCTGCATCATAATTCCTGATTTCCCGCCATTGCAGCGTGTTCCCAGACACACAATCCACCAGTTGCCATTTTGATCTTCCACAAGATCCGCATGTCCTGTACAGTGTATTTCTCCTTTTGTGTCATCTCGATGTGTCAGAATCGGGTTGTGCGGACACGATTCATATGGCCCGTATGGACTGTCTGACCGCTGGATTGTCTCCATATGTCCATACTCTGTACCACCTTCCGCCATCATCAGATAATACTTTCCAAAACATTTGTACAGATGCGCCCCTTCCGGGTACTTTCCACCGCATCCATAGCTTAAGATTTTGCTCTCAGACAACTGTTCCCCTGTAAATGGATTAATCTCACACATGTCAATTGTGCATTGTCCATCCATGTCATGCCCAGTTGACACGAGATACACCTTTCCGTCATCATCCCAGAAAAGAGATGGATCGATTCCGCCTTGACGAACCCATTTTGGCTTTGACCAGCCTTTTCTCGGATCCGTTGTGTGTACAATAAAATTCCCTTTATCTGAGACATTTGTAGTAATCATAAAAAATGTTCCATCATGGTAACGTATCGTCGGCGCATAGATTCCGGCTGACGGTCCGATTCCCTGAAGCTTTAAATCATTTTCTTCTGTCAGACAGTAACCCAGCAGCTCCCAGTTCACAAGATTTTTGCTGTGGTAGATCGGAACCCCCGGATAAAACTCAAATGTGGATGTCACAAGATAAAAGTCTTCCCCCACCCTGCAGATGGACGGATCCGGGTGAAACCCCGGAAAAATTGGATTCTCATATTTCATACATTTACCTGCTTTCTATTACAAGACGGATGTCTCTTGACGAACTTCCGATCCGTAAATTTTTCTTTTCAATTGTTCCTTCTACAAGCACGGATACTCTCTGACATTCTCCCGGAAGTAATAGATGTGTCTTCTCAAATCCTTTTAATTCCTGTACCGGTTCATTCTGCTTTCGTTCCACAGGTGCTGTATAGATTTGAACTGTCTCTTTTCCGGCTGTCTTTCCTGTGTTTGTCACATCACATTCCACATAATACGCGCCTTCTTTTTCCACCAGCGCCGGATTTTCATATGTAAATGTCGTATAAGACAAACCATGTCCAAAGCAAAACTCTGGTTCAACCTCATAGGTATCATTGTAACGGTATCCGACAAATACTCCTTCTGTGTAACGGACCTTTGTATCTCCCGGAAATTCTCCGATTGCATGTGCCGAACAGTCTGTATGTGTCTTATAAAATGTCTCCGGAAGTTTTCCAGATGGGTTCTCTTTTCCAAACAGAACCTCGGCAAGTGCATTTCCGCCTTCCATTCCTGCATACCAGCTCCAAACCACTGCCTTTGCATCGTGAACCCAGCTTCCCATCTCCACCGGACTTCCGCCGACAAATGTAACAACCGTGTTCGGATTTGCCAAGAGTAATTCCTGAATTAATTTGTCCTGTTCATACGGAAGCTTCATGTCCACTCTGTCATTTCCTTCACTGTCATGTTCATGGTTCAGACCACCTACAAACAAAACGTACTCATACTGTGCTGCAAGCTCTGCCGCCTCTTGTCGAAGTGCTGCACGTTTTCTTTGTGCCTCCTGATTGACACTCTGTTCCCTGGCGCTTCCTCCTCCGTTTTCCAGACTCGTCTCCTGCCAATTCGTATCAGACACTTCCTGCTTTTCGTCTCTGACATACCCCGGAACAAACTTCACTTCTGCATTTCCGCCGAGTAATGTCTTGACTCCCATCAACGGTGTAATCTCATACAGCGCTTTAATTTCTGCGCTTCCTCCTCCGTTTGAGTGTACACACTCCGCATTTTCTCCGACAATCAACAGCTTTTTCACCTTTTCTTTTGAAAGCGGAAGAATCTTCTCTTCATTTTTCAGAAGTACAACCGATTCTCTCGCCACTTCCAATGTTTTCTGACGGTGGTTTGGCGTATTATACGCACCGCTTTTTCTTGTGTCGTCCATCATATGCAGTTTCATCATGAGCATCAGGATACGCATCACTTTTTCATCCACAACCTGCTCGCTGATCTCACCGCTTTGGATCTTTTCCTTCAACGGCTCTGCCATATAATATTGGTCAAAATTATCTGTGACTGACATTTCTATATCCAGTTGAGATTCTGCCGCTTTCTTCGTATCGTGAACTGCTCCCCAGTCAGAGACAACAACGCCGTCGTATCCCCATTCTTTTCGCAAAATATCATTGAGCAGATATTCACTCTGACAACAATGCTCGCCTTTGATAAGGTTGTACGCCCCCATAATCGTATAAGAATTCGCCTTAGTAACTGCATCGTAAAATGCCAGAAGGTAAATTTCCCGCAGCGCCTGTTCATCCACCTCTACTTCTACCCAAAGTCTTTCTGTCTCCTGGTTATTTACGGCAAAGTGTTTTACACATGCAGCTACATCCCATTCCTGCACTCCCTGAATGTAAGGAACTGCAAGTTCTTTTGTAAGATGCGGGTCTTCGCTGAAATACTCGAAGTTTCTTCCACACAATGGGCTTCTCTTAATGTTTACGCCCGGTCCTAAGATGACATCTTTTCCACGTCCTCTTGCTTCCTCCCCAAGCACACGCCCGGTCTCTTTTGCAAGCTCGCGGTTCCATGTAGATGCAAGCGCGCTGTTACAAGGAAGATATGTCACATAATCATCAGAATATCCGATTGTCTGCCAGCTGGATGGCTGAAACTCATGACGGACCCCCATCGGTCCGTCAGACAATTTCAACGCCGGAATACCAAGACGCTCTACTCCTTTTGTCTGAAACAACTGTGCTCCGTGAATCATTCCGATTTTTTCATCTAATGTCAGTTTCTGAAGTAAATCCTCTGCCTTTTTTCTCAATTCCATCTGTCCCATTTCTATACCTCACATACAAATGTTGTTTCTGTATCTTTTATAGTTACAACTGTGTCATTTCCTTCCACTTCCATAGATGCGCCCTGAACAGATTTTAAAATACAATTTACAAAGCGTACTTTTGCACCGGCAGTCAATGTTCCTGTGATCTTGTTCTCTTCTTTTACAAAGGACGCAGATAATACTTCTTTCTCCGCCTGATATACAACCGTCTCTGCTTTTTCGGTGAGCGCAAATACTTTCAACTCCAAATTACCAGCAAATGTGTAGTCTACTGTCTCATGAGCAATTCCGGCTGCCACGATGCTGTTCTCTCTCACCCACAGTGGAATGGACAGATATCCGTGTTCTTCTGTTCTCCATGTTCCTCCAGTCACGGTCTCTCCTGTCAGATAATTTGTCCATCTTCCTTCCGGTAAATAATATTTCGCAATTCCTTTGTCGTTAAAAATCGGCGCTACAAGAAGAGCATCTCCCATCATGTATTGTTTGTCGAGATAGCGGCAGTTCATATCCTGTTCAAATTCCATTGCCATGCTGCGCATCATTGGAATTCCTGTTCTGGATGTGTTAACTGCGCTGCTGTATAAATACGGAAGCATCTGCAATTTTAATTTTGTAAAATATCTTACAACATCAACCGCTTCTTCATCATAGATCCAAGGCACGCGGTAAGAGGTACTTCCATGCAGACGGTTATGGGAAGACAATAAGCCAAATGCTGCCCATCTCTTATACACATCCGGAGTAGACTGGCTTTCAAATCCGCCGATGTCATGACTCCAGTAACCGAATCCACTGCTTGTCAGCGACAATCCGCCTCGCAGACTTTCTCCCATAGATTCATAATCTGACCAGCAGTCTCCGCCCCAGTGTACCGGGAATTTCTGACAGCCTGCAGTTGCAGATCTTGCAAAGAGAACCGCCTCTTCTTTTCCACGTTTCTTTTAATTTACCATTGCTTGTGCCTACTAAGATAAGATCTCCAAGATCGCCTGCTGCGGAACGTGTCTGATATAATGTGTCGCCGCCACCTGCAACGTTTGGCGCAATGATGTTTAACTCCATATTGAATTTGTCTTTTACGATTTTTGCGAACCATCCACTTTGTAATCCCTGATAGTTTGCAAATTCATCATATACATCTACTGTGATGAAATCTTCGTATTTTCCGTCCTTTGAACCACTGCTTGCTGATTTCTTGTCATCTTTTCCACAGCCTGCCAGCATAGATGCCACCATTGCCGTACACAATAACGCACTAATTACTCTTTTCTTCATAATATTCTCCTCTTTCTATTTTATTTTGCCCTACAGATAACTTTAACCTTTTACCGAACCAATCATAATTCCTTTGACAAAGAATCTCTGGAACATTGGATAAATGCACAGAATCGGAAGTACTACGATGACAGATACTGTCATACGAATAGATGTTCCTGTCTGCTGTGTCGCAAGCGCCGCAGAACTGACTGCCGCTGTTCCTGAGTTCTTCACCATCGCCGCAAGAGAACTTGCCTGATTGATATAAGTATACAGTAAATACTGTAGAGAATACAATTTTTGTTCTGTAATGTAAATCAATGTATCCTGATAGCTGTTCCACTGGTTGACCGCAGAGAAAATAGACACTGTTGCCAAAATCGGTGTACAGGTAGGAAGTACAATTTTATAAAATACTTTGAAAATTCCCGCTCCGTCAATTTCTGCTGCCTCCTGCAGTGCTTTTGGAAGCGATTCCACATAAGTCTTCACCAAAATGATATTGAATGGCTGTACGATTGTCGGAATCACATACACCCAGAATGTGTTTGTCAAATGCAGATTTTTCATTGTAATAAACATTGGAATCAATCCTGCATTAAAATACATTGTAATGATAACAAACCGATACCAGAACTTTCTTTTCCACATTCTTTCCTGCGTAAACATAAATCCTAAAAAGGCAGATGTCAATACCGTAAGTACCGTTCCGATCACAGTCTTTCCGACTGATACAAGTGCTGCGGAGCCAAGTCCGTTCAATTCAAGCAGTGCTTTATAGTTTCCCAAATGGAATCCTTTCGGAAGAAAATTAATACTTCCCGCTGCACTTAAATCGTTGGCACTGATCGTGTTAATTATCATGTAATAGAAAGGATAGATACAGATCAGTGTAAAGATTCCAAACAAAAGATAATTAAACACATTGAACGTTTTGTCCGTCGCAGTCAGTTTTTTCTTTTTTGCTTTTATATGACTCATCTCTTTCTCCTTTCCTATACAATCGATTCCCCACGCGTTTTCTTAGATACCACATTTACAAGTGTAAGCAATGCCACGCTGACAATACTCTTTAACATACTGATTGCGGTCGCCAGTGAGTAGCTGCTTCCTGTCATACCAATGTTGTAAACGTAAAGGTCTAATACCTGAATATGTGTTTTATTAAATGAGTTCTGGAATACAAAGTACTGATCCAGACCATTATTCAGGAAGTTGGAAATCGCCAGCATCAACATAATAAAGAATGTCGGCATCAACGCCGGAAGTGTGATATGTCTCATCAGTTGAAAACGGTTTGCTCCGTCAATACTTGCCGCCTCATACTGTTCCTGATCAATACCTGCAATCGACGCCAAATACATGATCGCTCCCCATCCAAGTCCTTTCCATGTGTTCCACAAAAGCATCCACAAATATGTATGTGAATCACTGTCCAGGAATTTGATTGGCTCTGTGATAATTCCTAAGTTTTCCAATAAGCCGTTTATCATACCCGTAGAAGAAAATAAACTAAATGCTACGGAATATACAAGTACCCAGCTTATAAAGTTTGGCAGTGTTGTAAATGTCTGTACAAATGTCTTGAACCATTTACATTTAATCTCATTTAAGAAAATTGCAAATCCAACCGGAAGAATGGATGTTGCGATCCCTAGAAGACTCATTGCAAATGTGTTCTTCATTACTTGAATTAATTGTGATACCTGCGTTTTGTTTGTGAAAAGCATCTTGAACCACTGCAATCCTACAAATTCACAATCCGCTAAACTTCTTGGTGGTCTATAATCATAAAAGGAATAAATCCATCCATGCAGCGGGAAATACGAAAACAGGAATACCAAGATCAAAAATGGTAAGATCCATAAAAAATATTTAATTCCTCTCGTATCTTTCTTTTTCCCGAGCGGTTGACTTTTCACAGCAGTTTTACTCTTTTTCATTTCCCTACCTCCTCTTTCACTGCTCTGTTGATGTATTTATCCTATCATTTACACCTGTCACATGAATACCTGAAAAATTCACACTTGTTTCATGATTAAATTAGATTTTTTTTAGATTTTGCCCCAAAATGTCTATTTTGTTCTGTATTTCGGTGCTTATTTTTCAGGTAGTCTTTTTGTTTTCTTCTATATATATTAACAATCAGATAACAAAAAATTTGGAGGGAATATTATGAAATCAAAAGCAATGAATCCGGTATTGGATTTTATTAACACACTTTGTAATTTTGTTGCATTAAATCTTGTATTTCTTATTACCTGCCTGCCGGTCATCACAATCGGAACGGCGCTTTCTTCTTTATATTACGTTACATTAAGAGAGGCTCGCGGGGAATACGGTTATCTTGTGCGCACTTATTTAAGGGAATTTAAAAACAATTTCAAAAAGGGAACAATCGCGTTTGCCATTCTGTTCCTGATTGGAGCAATCTTACTATTTAATATTGCATTCTGGTTCGGGACCGGAACGATGCCGGCAACAATACTCACAGGTGTCCTGATTGCCGCTATGATCGGATGGTTTCTGATTTTTACATACACGTTTCCACTGATTGGGCGATTTGAAAATTCTACAAAACAGACATTGAAAAACGCATTCGGTCTGGCAATGAGCAACATGAAAGCGACATTTGCACTCATCATCATCGATGCTTTTGTGTTCTTCCTCTGCCTGTTTCTGTCACCAATGAAACTGATTATGGTTCTGTTCGGGTTTGCATTTACTGCATACTGTCAGTCTTTCGTCTTCAAGAAAGTCTTTGAACCATATGAGGCAGAACAGATTGCACCGGAAAACACTGAGATATAAGAATAAATTTGGAGGATTTACATTATGAAATTTGGTTTTTTTAACGACAGTGACAGAGAATATGTCATCACATCTCCTGCCACACCACAACCGTGGATCAACTATCTTGGAAATGAAGAGTTCTTCTCTTTGATTTCCAATACCTGTGGAGGATACAGCTTTTACAAAGACGCAAAATTATTGCGCCTGACCCGTTACCGTTACAACAATGTTCCGGCAGACACAAACGGACGCTACTACTTTATCAAGCACAATGATACAGTATGGACACCTGCATGGCAGCCGGTAAAGACAGAACTTGACTCTTACGAATGTCGTCATGGTCTTGGCTACAGTCGTTTTACTTCTTCAAAAAATAAAATTGAGGCAAAACTGACCGCATTTGTGCCGCTCCATGAGACTTGTGAGGTAAACCAGCTTATCCTTACAAACAACAACGAGACTTGCGAGCAATTGGACTTGACTTCTTATGTAGAATTCTGCTTTTGGAATGCAGTGGACGACGCTACAAATTTTCAGCGTAACCTAAGCCTTGGAGAAGTGGAAGTATGCGGTTCTGAGATTTACCATAAGACTGAGTACAGAGAACGCCGTAATCATTTTGCCTATTACACAGTAAATGCCGAAATCGATGGCTTCGATACAAGCCGAGATGCGTTTTTGGGAGTGTATGGAAGCATCGAACGACCACAAGCAGTTCTTGCCGGAACTTCTTCTGACTCTATTGCAAGCGGCGGCGCTGTCATCGGTTCCCACCACTTGAAAGTGACATTAAAACCAGGCGAATCGAAAAGCTTTGTCTTCGTGCTTGGATACAGCGAGAATCCTTATGAGGATAAATGGGAAGCTCCAAACATTATTAAAAAAGACGCCGCACGTGCCGCAATGAAACGTTTTTCTACAGATGAACAGGTAGAAAAAGCGTTGAATGATTTAAAAGAATACTGGAATACATTGCTTGCAACTTTCTCTGTGGACAGCGCCGACGAGAAATTAAATCGCATGGTCAATATCTGGAACCAATACCAGTGCATGGTCACATTCAATATGTCTCGTTCTGCTTCTTATTTCGAATCAGGAACCGGTCGTGGTATGGGATTCCGCGATTCCTGTCAGGATCTGCTTGGATTCGTGCACTTGATCCCAGATCGCGCGCGCCAGAGAATTCTCGACATCGCAGCGACACAGTTTGAAGATGGAAGCGCATACCACCAGTATCAGCCACTTACTAAAAAAGGAAATTCCGACATCGGAAGCGGATTTAATGATGATCCACTGTGGCTAATTGCAGGTACTGCAGCCTATATCAAAGAGACCGGAGATCTGTCTATCTTAGATGAGATGGTAGACTTCAACAATGATCCTGCACTTGCGAAACCATTATCAGAACATCTGAAACGTTCCTTTGACTACACACTGACACATTTGGGACCAAACGGGCTTCCTCTCATCGGACGTGCAGACTGGAATGATTGTCTGAATCTGAATTGTTTCTCCAAAGAACCGGGAGAATCCTTCCAGACATTCGGGCCTTCAGAAGGACCGGTTGCAGAATCTGTATTTATTGCAGGAATGTTCGTAAAATACGGAAAAGAATATGCTAAGATCAATCGTCTTCTGGGAAATACTTCAGAAGCAGACCGTGCACTGAAAGCAGTCGACGAAATGTATCAGACTGTTTTAACTGCCGGATGGGACGGAGAATGGTTCCTCCGTGCTTACGATGCCACCGGAGAAAAAATCGGTTCAAAAGAATGCGAAGAGGGAAAAATCTATATCGAGCCACAGGGATTCTGTGTACTTGCCGATATCGGTGTAAAGGAAGGACATGCAAAAAAAGCCTTGGATTCTGTGAAAGAACATCTGGATACAAAATACGGCATTGTTCTGCAGCAGCCTGCTTATTCTAAGTATTACTTAAATCTTGGTGAGATTTCTTCTTATCCACCGGGATACAAAGAAAATGCCGGTATCTTCTGCCACAACAACCCTTGGGTATCAATCGCAGAGACACGTATCGGACGCGGTGATCGTGCATTTGAAATCTACCGCCGCACATGCCCGGCATACATTGAAGAAATCAGCGAGATCCACCGCACAGAACCTTATGTGTACTCTCAAATGATTGCCGGAAAAGATGCGCCAAAGCATGGCGAAGCAAAAAACAGCTGGCTTACAGGAACTGCTGCGTGGACATTTGTAAATGTGTCCCAATACATCCTTGGAATCCGCCCATCTTTTGACGGTCTGGAAATAGATCCTTGTCTCCCATCAAATATGGATGGATTTACGGCAACTCGTAAGTACCGCAATGCAGTGTATTACATCACAGTAAAGAACCCGAATCATGTAGAAAAAGGAGTTCAGAAACTGACTGTAAACGGAGAAGTTGTAGACGGCACATGTGTAAAGACTGCTGATAATGTCAAAGAATACCATGTAGAAGTTGTGATGGGATAAGAAATCCCCATCACTTCTCCATAGAATCATATTTCTCACGGTATTTTTTCGGTGTCATTCCATATTCTTCTTTAAACAGTTTATGGAAATGACTTGAATTTTCATACCCGACTTCTACAACAATCTGCTCTATCGGCGTGTCTGTCTCCGTCAGGAGATAGGCCGCCTGGAGTATACGTCTTCTTTGTAAATATTTTGTAAAGGTATAAGGGGAATACTGGGTCATAAGACGGCTTACATAATAGCATGGAAGATTGTGATGTTCGCAAAACTTGTTAAGCGATGCCGTCTGGTAGTTCTCCTCTATGTATCTTAAGGCTTCCAGCACAATCTGACTTTCATAGGAAGATGGGGAGCCGACTGTGATCGTATACGTTCTATTCGATAATTCCATCAGCAGAACTCCCATCGTCGCCTGCAAAATTCTCTTGCTGTTTCGCGTCTGATTCAAAAGGCTTCGTGTCATATTCTCCAACAGATTCTGGGCATCCGGCAAATCCTGCAAATGAAAATGCAAAAACTCCTTATCCTTTCCATCATTCTCCGCCGCTTTTTTTATAAAACGCCGAAGCGCCGTATCTTCGTTCAGCATGCTGAGCGGATACTGTAAAAACTCCGGAAGAACAAATATTTTAATTCCAATATCGTTATAGCCCGAGGCGCTTGCTGAATGCGGTGTTCCCTGTTTGATAAACAAAACATCATCTGCTTCCAGTTTAACTTCTGTCTTATCGATAATATGTGTCGCCGAACCACTGAACATATATATTATTTCCATGTATTTATGCGTATGCTCCGGGATATCTACAAATCTCGGCTGTTTCATAATATCAATCATAGCCCCTTCGCGAATCATCTTGTCCGTATCTATGACAGAACTTCCTTTTTTTATCACATAAGGCGCCAGCACATTTTTCTCATTTTTAATAAATTCTTCTTCCTTACTATCTATCTTTTTCAAATATTCCAATAATTTCCGTTTCACAAATTTTCTCCTAGGCTTGTTTTTGCAAATTATAGCACAATTTTTTTTCTTTCTCTATAATTACTTCCTTTTTGTACAAAAAAATAACCGCTTTTACCATTTATTTCCTTTTTTTGCAAAAATCAACGGTTTTTTTGCAATTATCGTTCTAGCGGATTTACAAAAAATATATTATACTACAATTGTATAAGCGATTTATCACAATCGTTTTCCAAAACTTTATACGCACTTAAAACAAGAAAACCGGACATCTTACCCCTTCTCAACGTGTCCGGTTTTTTGTTATCTATTTTTAAATAAATCTCCCTAAGAATCCATATATTCCATTGGATTCACTGGTTCCCCATCTTTTAGCAGCTGAAAATACAAATTACAACCTTCCACACTGTAATATTTTGTAGGCTCACTTAAGTATCCTACCAGTTCGCCTTGCTCCACATAATTTCCTTCCTGTACCGGAACTTCTTTCAATTGCCCGTAAACAGCCTCATAGCCATTTCCAAGGTCCATCGTCACCGTGTTCCCGGTCTGCGCATTGACTTCCACTGATTTTACAATTCCTCTTGCAGATGCCGTTACCTCTGTTCCAACTTCTCCCCCGATAATCAATGCCGGATTGTATTTGTATTGATCCAGCGTAGAAAAATAAATCGTCTGATCCATGCTGTAATTCATCAACACATTTCCATCCACAGGCCATGCAAGCAGATCATTTTCTGAAAATGCCAGCGCATCTGGCTGTGTTGCCGTTGGTGAGGTCTGATTCTGTCTCTGCTCTGTCTGTGTTTGTGTCTCTTCTTTTTGTTTTTCTGTCTCCTGTGCTTTGTTCTGAATTGCCTGACTGTTTGTCGTTTGGCTCTTTTCTGTCTCTTTAATGTCTTTTTGTTTTTCTTCAGTATCAGTTTTTTCTTCCGCCTTTGCCAGCTGTCTGCTCATATCTCTCTTATAACGGCTGAATGTAAAAAATCCCACTAATGCAATTACCGCCACAAAACAAATGACCAGACCGACCGCAGCACCTTTCCCTCTTCTTGAAGGTCCTAGATTATTTTTCATATTTATCACCTCTGACTATATTTTTGCCAGAAAATGATACGCTTATTCTACATTCAACAAAATTTCCGCGACCTCTTTCATTTCTGTTCCCTCGTAGAAATACTGCAAAATTTCATCGTATTTTTTACCTTCTTTTGCCATCTCATTTGCCGTATTTTGGCTCATCCCAAGTCCATGACCAATTCCTTTTGTCGTCACACGCATCTTTCCCTCAAACTCCTGCAGTTCAAAGCAGCTGGACAACAATCCATATGTATCCCGAAAGGTTTCTCCGTTCAAAGTCTCCTCGCCCACTTTTACTCCGGTCACATATCCGGCGCTGTCCTGAGAAGTAATTTGCGCTCCCGCTGCTTTGATGAGCTTACTTTCCATCTGTCCGTCCGCTTCCACATCCTTCGGACACTCCTTCATCTGCAGATACGGATACTCATCCGTCCCAAGTACTTCTTTGCCAATTCGAGTTTTTCCATTGCTTAACTGATGGAACGGCACCATTGCCAGTTGGCCATTGTACATCACAACTTGTCCATCGGTCTCATTCCAAACACGCTCCAGTTTTTTATAATTTTTCTGAAATGCACTCCTGCCCCATTGATTTTTCATATCAGATTTCGTAAAAAAGCGCTCCGTCATAACTGCTTTCTCTCCTTGTTCCTCAATTTTTTTATAGATAGTTGTCCGAACAATGACAGCCTGTGCTTTCAATGCCTCCTCTTCAAAATCAACTGAAATCTCTTTTGCCAGCGTTCCAATACAGTACTCTTTCAACGGAACCTCTTTTGTTCCAGACTCCGTTTTTACTTTAATATAACCATTTTTTCCGTCTTGATTTGCCTCTATGCTTTTCCCATTCATAAATATGGTAATAATATATGGCAATAATACAATAATCACAAATACCGCGCATATTTTTTTTATTTTCCGTTTCATACAAACAAGCCTCCCATACTTTATTGTATGAGAGGCTTATCCCTTTTATGAGTTTCTTTTTCTTACAAGTACCACTGCACCTGCTGCTGTCATCGCAAGCATCCAGCCAGCTGCCGCTGTTGCATCTCCTGTCTTCACCGGTTTTTTGTCCTGAGAAGGATCTTTCTTATTTGTATCACCTTTTGAAGGATTCTGAGGATCCTTTGGATCTTCTTTTCCAGGCTCGTTCTTTCCTTTTACTTTCACTGTAAAATCTGCACTCGCTGTCTTGCCTTCTGGATCTGTCACAGAGATTGTCACGATAACATCTGTGTCCTTCTTCGGCGTTGTCACTGTTCCATCTAATGCGATAACACCTTCCGGATTTACTTTTGTAATCTGGATCTTATAGCCTTCTGGGACTTTCGGAAGAACAAGTTCTGTCTCTCCCTTTGTAATCACTGTCGGCACTTTCTGTCCTGCAATAATTTCATCTAAGATATCCTGCGCTGTCGGAGCTTCCGGTTTCACATCCATTTTCTTAAAGTTTGCTGTCAGTGTTGTGTTTGCTGTCACTGCAAATGTATATGGATTGGAACTACTTACTTCTTTTCCGTCTGTATCTGTCCAGTTTACAAACTCATATCCTTCATTTGCTGTCGCTGTCACAGTCGCATTCATGCCATCTTCATAGACACCATCTTCTTTGTCCATAGAGACAGTTCCCATCGCTTTTTCACTATCTTTTACATTTACAGAGACCGTATACTTCTTAACCGGTGTCTCTTTTTCTTCCACTGTAACCTTGACTATCGCTTTCAATCCATCTGGATTCGCAATTCCTTCCGGTAGAGTTAAAGCGCCTTCCAATACATATGTCTTACATTCCTGTGCATTGTAAGTTCCTTTCTCCCATGTCACATCTACTTCTGCTGTCTCGTTCTTTCCATATGTGACAGATACTTTTTCCGGCAGATCCAAATCTTCAAATGCAGTTCCCTGTACAACGGTAATATCATCTAGTTTTTCCACATCTGTGATGTTTTTGTCTTCTGTCTCACCAGTCTTTTCAAACTTCGCAATCAAAGCTGTATTTCCATTCACCTTGAACGTATACTCTGCTTTTTCAGATACTTTCTCGCCGTTTGGACGATACCATCCCTCAAATGCGTACCCTTTATCCGGTGTCGCTGTAACCGTCACAGATTCTCCTGCTGACACATCTTTACCACCGCTTACTTTTCCACCTGTTTCTGCTTCCACATATACGGTATAAATCTTATCGGTTACTTTTTTATCTGCAATATTGAATTCAGATACGGTTACCCAACCATCATTTGACTGAGTTGCAACAAACTTGAATCCGTATACCATTTGTTTGTCGAACGTAAATGCGTTCTCTGATTTGTCAGCCGCAAATGTCTTATCTTTTGCAACCTCTACCCATTTTCCGTCCTTTTCAGTCTGAATATAAAGAGACGCCTTTGTTACCTGACCACTGTTCGTGTCCTGACGTGGAGCAAATAACACTTGATTAATTTCATATCCTTTATCAAATTTAACTTCTGCCCAGATACTTCCATCTGCACCTTTACCTGTTCCGGCTGCTCCGGCACTTGTCGGAACTTTGTCTTTTGTAGCCTGAGACCAGTCAGAGTGCCAGTGTGTAGAAGAACTGTTATCAAATGCCATGCCTATGACACCTTCTTTTCCACCACCTTGTGAAGTCGGAGTCTCTGACTCTGCTGTTCCGGTCCAAGCCGCTTTATTATAAATATCCTGTTCCGGTTCTTTTGCTGATACAACTACATTATCAATCACCGCAGAGACTGTCTCTGTCTTAGAACCGATTCTTTCCAGCGGCAGTGCAAATGTGGCATTGGTAATATTCTCTTTTTTCACCATGTCATTGTGAATGAATTTTCCTTTTGCATCCGCAACAAACTCGCCATTTACATACAGACTTGTCTTCTGCTGATCGGTTGTGATTGTAATAGTTACATTCTTTCCTACCGGAAGCTCATAGTCAAAATAGTAATTGTAAAGCTCTCTTGTAAATCCTAATTTGCCATCTTCCATAATTCGGATATCGTGTGTTCCATATGCCGCGTCAGACTCAAATAAGATATCACCCGGTTTTGCCAGCTCTTCCAACTTAATGTCAAATGACAATTGGTTTCCATTTCCAAGCTCTTCAATCGGTGATGTCACATAACTTTCGCCATCTTTTAATACCAATGCGTTTTCTTTTACTTCCGCATTCTTTCCTTCTTTCAGATCACGTTTGTTCTCCGAACCGTCTTTTAAGCCATCTTCGAAATCATAGCTTTCGTAATTTTCACCTTTTTTGTCTTCCTGATAATAAGGATTTGTATTCGGTCCTGTTCCTTTATCGGTTGCTAATTTTGCAAGCGCATCTGCACTTCCTTTTTCCTTACCTGTTGCAGCCCATGTCTTCTCCGCATAAAATGGAAGTGCATCAAAGAAACGCCAGTATAAATCAGATTCGCTTAATCCGGATGCTCTCTTGTCAATATTATCGCTCCAAAGGGCAAATGCTGCTCCGAGCATCTGCTCATCGCCCGCCGGAACATACTTGTATGCTCCGCCTTTCACTCTTACTTTATTTGCCTCAAACTCATTAAAAATTCGCTCTACATTTAACAAATCTCCATACGCATTTGCACGTGCTTTACTTCCATCTGGAACCATGTAGCCAAAATTATCAATTGTGTTGATGAGATCATATCCCATATTGTACATTTCGATTCCATCTGCCCAGTCGGCTGACCAAAGATTCATCTCCACATTTTCAATAGCTTCTTTATCAATCTCTGTCACCGGATTATCTTTGATCCATGTAAGGCCGCCCCACATACGTACTGTATTTGTCTCTTTTACATGAGGAACCAGATCATTTACAAATCCGCGGTATGCTTTGTAATCTGCCAAAAATTCGTCTGCACCGATATGTACGGTTGTCTCACTGTCAAATGTTGGATTGTCACCCTTTGTATAATCATCAAAAATTTCTTTGATTTTTTCTTTTGTCTCTGTCTTAGAAACGTCAAGATGGTCTACCAGTGGTCTGTTTGCATTTAAAGACGAAACTTTATTTTTTACCATCAAATCCGGCCATATCTTTGTAAATGAAGTTGCATGTGCCGGCACGTCAATCTCAGGAACAATATTCATTCCAAGCGCTCTCTCGTCCTGAATGAATTGTCTAAAATCTTTCTTGGAGATTGAATAGTCTTTTGCTGTAGGTGTCTCTCCTTTTTCATTGGAAAGTCCAGATTCCAAACGGAAAGCTTCATATGCCTTAAACGCCTCATTTTCCTGAGCGCCTTTTCCGTAATCTTCCAAGAAAATGTAGTTATCTGACAGATGTGCCTGGAAATCGTTCATCTTATAGTAACGCATCGTTCTTGTGACTTCTTTCATCATCTCTAAAGAAACCGGCTTTCTCGCAACGTCAAACAAAAATCCACGTGTCTCAAAACGAGGATAATCGCGCATCTGACCAACCTTGTATCCCTCATTGTTCTCTTTATACATCTGAAGGATTGTCTGCATACCGTACATGTTACCTGTTGTGTCAACAGAAGCAACATTGATGCGGTCTTTTTGAATATCCATCGTATATCCTTCTTTTCCGAGAAGATCATCCGGCGCTTTCAGCTCAAAGTTGAATGCATTCGCCTCAGCCCCGCCTTTTTTCGCTGTCAGCTTGATTCCCGTGAAATCCTCATAATCACTTACAAACTCATCTACAACATCTTTTAATTTATCATCTGTATAGGTAACTGTCTTTAGGGAAGATACCGCTATCTTCTCCGTCGAGTCCGAATACCACTCCTGAATCTCCGGAATTACAGTTGGTTTGGCATTCTTACCATCAGCCGGAGTCTTTGTTCCCTTTACAATATAGTCAATATCCGAAGTCGTTTTTTCCTCTCCTGTCGCAGTCTCTGTTACAACATAAGATACCTTTACGGTCTTGTCCGTCAACGGATGTACGATTTTCCCATTATCCCCAATAATCTGCTCAAAATCTGCTCCGTTTAGTTTTACCGAAAAACCAGCCGGAACTACAGGCATCTCAAGTGTATCTACATCTGCCGCAATTGTCTTACTCTCAGCTTCAATAGCTTCTACTACTGAATCCAGAGTCGCTCCCTGCTCTGCCTGATCGTTGGAATACACCTCCATCTCCAAAATTCCGATATTATTCCATTCTGCTGCTTCCGCAACAAAATTACAAAGCTTCAGTTCTTTTGCCTCAATCGGCTGGTCCAGTCGAATGACAACTTCGTTTTTATATCCTTCTCCCTGCTTTGTATTTGTAAAACTCTTCGCAGTCTTCTCTTCACCATTTTTATCTATATATTTTATATCAAAGCTTTTTACATTAGATGGCTGCGGCGCCACATCTCTTTCCAAAAAGTGAATCTTAATCTCTTTCACAGAAGTCAGTCCTGCAAATTTGGAATTTAACCAAATATTGGTTGTCGGTGTCTCGTAGTCACTCGCCCAGCGATTCGCCTTATCAGTCTTGCCGTCTTTTACTTTATCTGCGATAAATTGTGTATTTTTCTCCACACTGGAAGCCGTAACAGTCGCATTCGCCATATGATTTTTATTTGGAGTCGCATCTGCAACCTCCACCAACTCACTGTACACCTCAATCTCATTGATTCCTACATTCTTCCAGTTGATTGTTCCCTGGTCTGCCGAAAGTACAGTTACTTTTACTTTTGTCGCTTTATGATTCTTATCTAATTGAATCACTTCTTTTTGTTTTGCCTTGGCAGTCTTTTTATAAACCTCTGTATATTTTCCGTTTTCTTCTAATTCAATTTTATAGCTTAAAATATTCTGTGCTTCATCTGTTCTCTCAAAATTGATATTAATCTGGCGTACTGTCTTCTCACCGTCCAAATCAATTTCAATCCATTCATTATCTGCCTTGTTCTGTGCAGTTCCCCAACGGGTAGCCATATCACCATCCACAGCTTTTGCTGGCGATGTATCAATCTGATCACTCACCTCATAACTACTCGCCGTCACATTGCATCCTTTCGCGAGATTTAAGTTCTCTGCTGCCTGTACCGGTCCCATATCAACCAAAGCGATATTTGCTATCATAACCGTTGCCAGCAATCCACTTACAACCTGTTTCTTTTTCATTCTCCTCTTTATCTCCTTTCCTTTTTTACACAGAATTACTAAAAAAGACCAAAGTATCCCTCTCTCATTCAAAGTCTACCCTGGTCTTGCCTAATTCAATAGTAACAATCCTATCTGCCTGTCTCAATTAATTCCATTATATCAAGGATTGTCTGATTTTTCTATTATTTTTTTCGTTTTTATTTTCTTTTGGTCAATATGTACAATTATTATTAGATGTGTTAAAAGCAATGAATTTCGCTGAAATACAAAAATAAGCCAATTCCTAACCAAAAGTCAACTTCAAACTCACTTCAATGTTACTTCAAAGTAATTTGAAGTGAGAGTTCACACAATTAGTTTTCCACAAAAAAAAGATTTCAAACCGGTAGTTTTCCCCACCGATTCAAAATCTTTTTCTTTCAACTTTTCTATTATTCTACATCTGTCACTTCCACTGTGACTTTATCCAGTTTCCAAATATCATCTACATATTCCTGAATTGTTCTGTCTGATGTAAACTTACCACAAGATGCTGTCTGGATCAGCGCCATCTTAGACCATCTGTCCTGATCTCTGTAAGCTTCTTCCACACGTTTCTGTGCTTCTGCATAGCTTCTGAAATCTTTCAAGATAAAGTAAGTGTCGGCTCTGTCGCTGCTGTTTGTATTCAGCAGAGAGTTGTACAGATCTCGGTAAAGTTCTCTGTCACCGTTTCCGTAAGTTCCGTCTACAAGCTGGTCTACCACACGTTTGATATCCCAGTCATTAAAGTAAATGTCAATCGGATTGTATCCGCCATTGTTCTCATAGTTAATAACTTCATCGGAACTCAACCCGAAAATAAATGCATTTTCCATTCCGACTTCTTCCACAATCTCCACGTTTGCGCCGTCCATTGTTCCAAGTGTCGGAGCGCCGTTTAACATAAATTTCATGTTTCCGGTTCCCGATGCTTCTTTTGATGCTGTAGAAATCTGTTCACTGACATCTGCTGCCGCGAAGATCAGCTCTGCATTGGATACTCTGTAATCTTCGATAAACACAACTTTAATCTTTCCGTTGATGCTTCTGTCATTATTGATCACATCTGCGACAGAATTGATCAGCTTGATCGTCTGTTTTGCGCGTATATATCCAGCCGCCGCTTTTGCGCCAAAGATAAATGTTCTCGGATAGAATGACATCTCCGGATGCTCTTTGATCTGATTGTACAGATACATCACATGTAAAATGTTCAATAACTGACGTTTGTACTCATGAAGTCTCTTCACCTGAACATCAAAGATAGAGTTCGGATCTACTTCAATTCCGTTGTGTTCCAAAATATATTTCGCAAGACGAACTTTATTTTGATACTTGATCTCCATAAATTCTTTTCTCGCTTTTTCATCTTCCACAAGTGGTTTCAGTTTTTCCATCTCCTGCAAATCTGTGATCCATCCTTTTCCGATATGAGCTGTAACCCAGTCAGCGAGAAGCGGATTACCATGCAGCAAGAAACGTCTCTGAGTAATACCGTTTGTCTTATTGTTAAATTTCTCCGGCATCATCTCATAGAAATCTTTCAGTTCCTGATGTTTTAAAATCTCTGTATGCAGTTTTGCCACACCGTTTACAGAATATCCTGCTACGATCGCAAGATGCGCCATCTTCACCTGTCCATCATATAAAATCGCCATACTGCGTACTTTATCTTCATTGCCAGGATATTTTGCACGGATTTCATTTACAAATCGGCGATTGATCTCTTCCACAATCTGGTAAACACGAGGTAGCAGTCTCTGGAACAAGTCGATTGGCCATTTTTCAAGCGCTTCTGCCATGATCGTATGGTTTGTGTAAGCACAAGTCTTCGTCGTAACCTCCCACGCTTCATCCCATTCCAGTCCATGCTCATCCATAAGCAGTCTCATAAGCTCTGCAACCGCAACTGTAGGATGCGTATCATTCATCTGAATCGTCACTTTTTCGTAGAACTTATGGATATCATCATGGTCTCTCAAATATTTGTCAACGGCTTCCTGCAAACTTGCAGAGATAAAGAAATATTGCTGTTTCAGACGAAGCTCTTTTCCCGCATAATGGTTATCATTCGGATACAGTACCTCTACAATCGTCTTTGCAAGATTCTCCTGCTCTACAGCTTTTTGATATTCTCCACGGTCAAATGAATCCAAATGGAAGTCTGTGATTGCCTTCGCATCCCAGATGCGAAGTGTATTTACAAGGTTATTGTTATATCCGACAATCGGCATATCGTATGGAATCGCAAGAACAGACTCAAAGTTCTCCTGAATAAACATATCCCTTCCTGTCTTTGAATCTTTTTCCACACGGATATTTCCTCCGAAACGCACCTCTTTTGCGTATTCTTCACGTCGGATTTCAAATGGATTTCCTTCTTTTAACCAGTTATCCGGTGTCTCGACCTGATATCCATTCTCTATTTTTTGTTTGAACATACCGTAATGATAGCGGATTCCGCAGCCATAGGCTGCGTATCCCAAGGTTGCAAGTGAGTCAAGAAAGCATGCTGCCAGACGCCCGAGTCCGCCATTTCCAAGTGCCGCATCTGGTTCCTGATCTTCAATCACATTCAGATTGATTCCCATCTCCTCCAATGCTTCCCGCACTTCTTTATAGTCAGTCAAATTGATCAGGTTGTTACCCAAAGCTCTTCCCATCAAAAATTCCATAGACATATAATATACAGTTTTTGGGTCATCTTTTTTATATTGTTCCTGTGTCATCAGCCATCTGTCGATGATATCATCTTTTACAGCATAAGACACTGCCTGAAACAATTGCTGCTGTGTTGCTTCCTCTACTGTCTTTCGATACAGTCTTTTTACATTGCTTTTTACAGTTTTTTGGAATTCCACCTTATCAAATTTTTCACGGTACATAATCACAACCTCCTATTTTTCTACTCCCATAGTCATAGTTTCACCGTTGATGTTCCATTCTTTTGTGTATCCGCCAGGTGTTCCTTTGATTACTTCTGTAGCCAAAACTTCTCCGCCAATTTCAGTTTCATATTTTTCAAATACAGCCTCTGCCTTTTCTGTTCCCTGATAATATAGTTTAATCTTATCTGTCACTTCAAAGTCTGCTTCTTTTCTCATTGTCTGAATCTTGCTGATCAGCTCTCTGACAAACCCCTCTTCCAGCAATTCTTCTGTCAGGTTTGTGTCTAAGACAACTGTGATTCCATTATCACTCTCAGATACATAGCCTTCCATCTGAGCTGTATCGATCAAAAGATCCTCTCTGAACAATGTCACTTCCTGTCCATTTACGTCCAATTTCAAAGCTTCTGTCGCATTCAGTTCATCCATTGCCTGATTTCCGTCTAAGTTTGCTAAAGCTTCCTTAATTCCACCAAGCAGTTTACCATATTTCGGTCCGACTGTTCTCATCTGTGGCTTAAATGTATAAGAAGTGAAGTTTCTCACATCTTCTGTGAATTCCATTTCTTTTACGTTCAATTCTTCTTCCACGATTTCCTGATAAAATTCTGGCAATACTACATTTGATTTTACAAACATCTTTCCGATTGGCTGACGGTTCTTGATATTTGCTGTATTACGGCACGCACGTCCCATTACAACTAATTTCAGAACTTCATCCATATTTGCCTCTAATTCTTGATCGATATAAGCCTCATTTGCGACCGGATAATCGCATAAATGAATACTTTCCGGTGCATTTGCATCGATGCTTCTCACAAGATTCTGGTAAATGTCTTCTGTCATAAACGGAATCATCGGAGCTGCCACTTTTGCCACTGTCACAAGCGCTGTGTAAAGTGTCATATATGCGTTGATCTTATCCTGCTCCATTCCTTTTGCCCAGAAACGTTCACGGCTTCTTCTTACATACCAATTACTCATATCATCCACAAAATCCTGCAATGCTCTTGCACTTTCCGGAATTCTGTAGTTTGCAAGATTATCATCTACTGTCTTGATCAGTGTGTTCAGTTTTGACAGTAACCATTTATCCATAACAGATAATTTATCATATTCCAAATTGTATTTTGTTGCGTCAAATTGGTCGATTTCCGCATAAAGTACGAAGAATGCGTAAGTATTCCACAATGTACCCATGAATTTACGCTGTCCTTCCACAACCGCTTTTCCGTGGAAACGGTTCGGCAGCCATGGCGCGCTGTTTACATAGAAATACCAACGGATTGCATCTGCTCCGTATGTCTCTAATGCATCGAACGGATCGACTGCATTTCCTTTGGACTTACTCATCTTCTGTCCGTTCTCATCCTGTACATGTCCGAGAACGATAACATTCTTATAAGGCGCTTCATTGAAGATCAATGTGGAGATCGCAAGCAATGAGTAGAACCATCCACGAGTCTGGTCAACCGCCTCTGAAATAAAGTTTGCCGGAAACTGCTGCTCAAATAATTCTTTGTTCTCAAATGGATAGTGGTGCTGTGCAAACGGCATTGCTCCACTGTCAAACCAACAGTCGATTACTTCCGGAACACGGTGCATCTCTTTTCCACAGTGCGGACACTTGATTGTCACAGCGTCGATAAATGGGCGGTGAAGTTCGATGTCATCCGGACAGTTCTCGGACATCTCTTTTAATTCTGCAATACTTCCAATTGAATGCATATGTCCACATTCACATTCCCAAACGTTTAACGGAGTTCCCCAGTAACGGTTACGGCTGATACCCCAGTCCTGAACATTTTCAAGCCAGTCTCCAAAACGTCCTTTTCCAATGCTTTCCGGAATCCAGTTGATTGTATTATTATTTCTGATCAAATCCTCTTTTACATCTGTCATTTTGATAAACCATGACTCACGTGCATAGTAGATAAGTGGTGTATCACAACGCCAGCAGTGTGGATAACTATGCTCAAAATTCGGAGCATCAAATAAAAGATTTCTCTTCTCCAAATCTTCTAATACGAATGGATCTGCTTTTTTACAGAATGTTCCTGCCCAAGGTGTCTCTTCTGTCATCTCACCTTTTTCATCTACTAATTGTAAAAATGGAAGGTCGTATTTACGTCCTACCTGCGCATCGTCCTCACCAAATGCAGGTGCAATATGAACGACACCGGTACCATCTGTCAATGTTACATAAGTATCGCATGTTACATAGTATGCTTTCTTATTTAACTCCACAAATGGGAATAATGGTTCGTATTCTTTTCCTTCTAAATCTGTTCCAACAAAGCTTTCTAATACTTCGTATGCAGGAGTTCCATCTTCTGCAAGATTTCCAAGTACTGTATCAAGCAATGCTTCTGCCATATAATATGTGAAACCATCTGCTGCTTTCACTTTTACATAAGTCTCATTTGGATTCACACAGAGGGCCACGTTTGACGGCAATGTCCAAGGCGTTGTTGTCCATGCTAAAATATAAGCATCTTCGTCTTTCACTTTAAATCTTACAACTGCAGATTTTTCTTTAACATCCTTGTATCCTTGCGCTACTTCGTGGCTGGAAAGCGGAGTTCCACAACGTGGGCAGTAAGGTACAATTTTGTATCCTTTATATAACAGGCCTTTGTCCCAGATCTTTTTCAACGCCCACCACTCTGACTCGATAAAATCATTGTGGTATGTGACATATGGGTTCTCCATATCTGCCCAGAAACCAACTGTTGCAGAAAAATCTTCCCACATTCCTTTATATTTCCAAACACTCTCTTTACAGTGTGCGATAAATGGCTCTAAACCATACTCTTCAATCTGCTCTTTTCCATCTAGTCCTAATAATTTTTCTACTTCCAACTCTACCGGAAGACCATGTGTGTCCCAGCCCGCTTTTCTAGGCACCATATAGCCTTTCATTGTGCGGTATCTCGGAATCATATCCTTGATAACACGAGTCAACACGTGGCCGATATGCGGTTTCCCGTTCGCTGTCGGAGGTCCGTCATAAAACGTATATGTCTCCCCCTCCTTACGATTTTCCATACTCTTCTCAAAAATCTTGTTATCAGCCCAAAACTTTTCCGTCTTCTTTTCACGATCTACAAACTTTAAATCTGTGGATACCTTCTGATACATTTCTTCTTCCTCCTTCTTATTTGGGGACGTAGTATTTTTCAATTTTACTACGTCCCTAATTGACACATGCCCTGTCCCTTTTTGAATTTTGATACAAAAAAACTCCCATCCTGTAATCAGGACGAGAGCTGTAAAACCTTCGTTATACCACCTATTACACCATACTGACATATGCGTTCCTGCTAACGGTGGAATCCCGGCAGTACCTATTGGACAACTTCGTTCGGTCACTGCAACTCAGAAGTGATCTTCAAATATATTCTACTCGTATCAGGCTCTCACCATCCCTGACTCTCTTTGACTTTAAAATATATCCTACTGTCTTCGTCAACGTTTTTTCATATATCACTAACATTATAAAAAGAAACCCTTGGTTCGTCAAGGGTTTCTCTATTTTTTCTCTTACTCTGCGACTTCTGATCCTTCAATAATTTCTCCTTGTTCCACTCGGTTGATCAAATCCTCAATGTTTGCAACCGATGTCTCATCCGGATATGTAACATAGAGCGGACCTGAGCTAGCTGCCGAATAACAGATATCTTTTCCTCCGGTTCCTTCCGCTGCGACTGAATAAATATTCCAGCTTCCGCCTTTACTCAACTGTGTCTTGATCAAAGATTGAATCTGTTCCTGAGACATGTTAGTCTCTACATTTCCACTTACGTCGTCAATAATTGAGTTTGCTTTCATAAGCATCTGAGGCGAAATCATTTTCTTGATCATGGCCGTGATAACTGCCTGCTGATTCTTTCCTCTCTGGTTATCTCCGCCCGGCACATTCTCACGTTCTCTTGAGAATGCCAGCGCTTCTTCACCGTTAAAATGGTTGATTCCCTGTTGTACATCCATGACATGTTCCGAGTTCTTACTTGTCGTAAATGCATACTCAGAATATACATCAACACCACCTAAATGGTCTACAATGTCAATCAAAGAAGTAAAGTTAATTCTGGCATAGAATGGAATCTCAACTTGATACAACTCTTCCAATGTCTTCATCGAAACATCCACACCATAATTTCCGGCATGTGTCAGCTTATCATTCTCCCCTCCGGAAATACCCGGAATCGGCACATAGTAATCTCGCGGTGTAGTAACCAAAAGAATCTGATGCGTCTTTGGATTCACTGTGGCAATGATATTCACATCACTTCGGCTTGTCTGTTCAATATCCCCATACACATCAATACCACTGATATACACACTGAATGGGTCCTGTATGCTCGTATCCACCGACGTGCTGGCAAGTTCTTTCTTAATCTTGTGCTCATAAATAATACGAACACTCTTTTTATATCCTGCAAATGACTCAGAAATATTATCTGTATAACCTTCATTGTAAATAATCGCATCTACTTTTTTATCATGCAGTGCCTCTGCCTGTTCCTGAAGATCTTGATATTCAACTACCGTAATGTCTTTTCCAAGCTCCTCGGAAACCATCTGAATAGCTGCCTCCATATCCGTTCTTCCCATCTTATACTGAACACCAAACGTGTAATTCTCAGTATCTTTGATATCTTTTGCCGGGTCATCTTTTAATACAGCTACAACCATATTATCGATCTTATAGTTGCCCCCCGTAATCTTGTCCAATGCCCCGTTCGCCTTTCCGATATAATATGTTCCGGCGCTGATCACCATAATCAGGACTACACTCAATATCTTTCCGCCAATTGCTTTCTTCTTTCTATTCAACTGCGTAAATAGTGTAAGCCCAAGCAGCAGCAATAGAATACCTCCGATTATAAGCATGTATTTCAACGGAATAATTCCTATAATGTGGAGCATACCAACACATAACATCGACACAATTGCCTGAATTGTGACAAGAGTCAATCCTACCTTGTGCGGCTTTGCTCTCCCTCTGCGTCTTACATTTTTCCTGTTTTTATTTTTTCTGCGCTTTCTAGACCTTGTTTTTCCATCCTCGTCCAAACTTTGCCGATCTCTTGCGTTCTCCAGTTTCCTTTTTTTCCTCTGCTGTAATTCCTCAAATGCCTCTCTTTGCGCTTGATTTCTTCTTTTCCTACTCATTTAATGAATCCTCTTTTGCATATTTCACATTTTGCTTCACTTAAACTCAATGATTATATCATACTCTGTCGAAAATTACGAATGTTTTAAGATATTTTTAATAAAAACGCACTTACTCAGCCAAAATCCCTGCTTTACGGAATTTCTCAACTACCGCTGACACATCTTTTTTTGCCTGTGCCTCATCCACATCATACGTTTCCATAAGCGTTGCTACAAGCTGCTTCTCAGAACATTCTTTTTCCATATTTCTCCACAAGAATGCTCCTGTCTCATTTAACTGTATCATGCCATAAAACTGTTTGCTTTCTCCTTCTACCGGAACTGCTGCAAATATTTCACCCATTTCTCTTAATACAAATCCTTCTTTTATTCTCATACAATCTCCTCCTTCATCATTTCATACGCTTTTTTTGCTGCTTCTATCGATAAATTACATTGCATCCGATACAGTGGAACTTGTTTCAATATAATATTCAAATATCCTAAAAGTTTATCTGCTTCTTCCTGCGTTCGCGGCCAAATAACTTGACACATCAGAAGTGGAAGTGCTTCCTTTCCGGAAACTCTCCAAATCCTGTTTTCCTCGCCTCTTTCTAACATACAGATTCCTTGTATTCTAGCCTTCCGGTTTAAATGTTCCGGCGACTTTCCGCTAAACGGTGTCCCATATGCAAAACAACATTCATCTTCGATTACCACCGCCGGTTTATCGTCATTTAAAATCTGTGCTCTTTCCTCTCCAAAAAACTTTTGCCACAATTTTGCATGTGTGGATTTTCCAACACCACTATCTGCCGAAAATAAATATGCTTTCCCATCTACCTCTATCGCTGAAGCGTGCAACATAAAGCCTTTATAATTTAACAATTTTCTATAAAACTGCAGCCCTGCCCAGATATATTCACATTGATCAATCGTCAAATGAGGATTCTCCTTTTGTCTTTCTCTTAAAAATCCACCCATCAGTCTCAAAGAAATATCTGCAGCCTGTTCTGTCTCATCTTCGAAACGATATTTCTCCATCTTCTCTTGAAGCAGAGCATACATCGGTTCATACTCAACTACACAACCAGCTATCTTATATCTTTTCATCCTTCTCCTCCAATCCCATCTCCCGCATACAGGCAATTACTTTCTGATGTTCCTTTTCATTTCTAAGCGCTCGAAGTTCTCCTACTGTTTTGTCTGGAGCAATGATGAGATTTTTGAACAGGCGATAAAACCACGCCGCCAAAAATCCACATGGATACTTCCGAAACTGTGGATAATTGAACAGTAATTCTTCCCGTTTGGGGAATACTCGCCCGAGATAGTACGCACCCTTGCTCTGATGTTTATTTCTCTCTTTTTGGACATGAAACTTAAAAAGTCCATATGTCCCACTCTCTAAAATATATTCCCAGACAATCGCATTCTCTGGATTCTCTCTATCGATTCCCTTTAAAAGTAATTCTCGAATTTTCTCTTCCATTTTCAAAAGACCGGCAAGTTTAAGCTGTTCCTCTATCAGCGCCCGATCACAGCACGACATTCTCTCATTTTCAAACACGAGGAAATCTAAAAGCATTCGCATTCCCACACCTCCGTGCTCAAAATGCTTTGCCATATGCCCAGTCTGATAGAGATAAAAATCTTCCCATGTCATCAGATACTCTGTCTTGTATCCTTCTCTCTTTCTGCTTCGCTCCCAGATTCCTTCCAGATAAGCGTCCAGACTTTCGTATCCAACCACACTCGTTTTATGAATTTCTATCGTCATACAAGGCTCTTTCTGATAGACATCATCTTTCTCACTGCGGCACACCATTTTATATCCAAGTTGTTCCAGCAGTATAGCCACTCGGTCTGCATCCGCCTTTCGCACCAAAATATCCAAATCTGTTAGAAAACGCATATCCTGTGATGGATAATCGTATTTTAGCCATCCACCTTTTAACAGCATATGTTCAACGGCTTCCTCTTCAAACAGCGTCGTTACTTTATCATATTCGTGATGCTGAATTGTCTCGCGCATAATACCTGTAACTTTTGCCTTTTGAAATTGCTTTCTCACTTCTTCTGGAATCGGCTCTCTTCTGTTTTCCTCTTTGCAAATCTGCTCCACCGCATATGACACAATATTTTCAATCCGGTGATACACGCTGATTTGATATATTTGCTCCCAATCTAAATTCTCTTCAAGAAGTGGCAATTCTGTTTGCCCAACTACCGCGCATGCCATAGAAAATACGAAACTTGCTTCCTTATTTACTAACATTTTGTTCTCCTTATACTTGAAAAAAACTGGAAGATTTTTAATCCTCCAGTTCTTATTTTGTTTCCCATCTCTATCTAGTCTAGAACACATTATACGCAGAAACGCTCTCGCCTGTCAATCATATTTTTCGTTATTCCCTTGGTCTTTGCTGTCTCTGCTGGCGCTGCCTTCTCATCTTCGCTTTTCTCCGACGTTCTCTGATTTTCTTTCTTCGATATAACAACAGCCAGATAAAAAGAAGTCCCAAAACAACTACAATTCCTACTATAACAAGAACAACCTTCCATACAAAAGGAATTCCCTTGTCTTTCTTCTTCTCTTTTTCTTCTACTTTCTTATCTGCCTTCTTTTCCTTCTTCTCTTCAATTCCATGTATCTTATTGTAGCATTTATCTGTAATCGTCACAGGTACTTTTCCAACTTCCTGTCCATTATAAGAATACACTAATGTTCCTTGCTTATCTCCAACTTCTGTTGGTTTTTGCAAAACAACATCCAGTTTATCCTGTGTAACTGTAGATGGCAGCATCACATATGCTCCATCCTCGACACTCTTAACATTTTCATCGGTAATCTGTTCTTTCGTAATCGGAACTTTTGAAAAATTAGCAAATGCATAATCGAGCATTGCTCTTGTATCCACATACGAATTTTGACCGCCACCATGTACTCGAAGCGTTACTGCCACAAGATTCTTGTCGTCCTTCTGAGCAAATGTCACAAGCGTCGTCAATGCCTGATCCGTATATCCCGTTTTTCCTCCTACACAATATTCATAATAATTTCTATTTCCTCGGAAAAGCATCTTATGATTTTGTTGAAAAGTCCTCGGTTCACTTGTGATGGCAGTCGGCTCAATCGTGTACTGGCGAGTTCCAGTAATTTTTTTAAACTCATCATATTGAAATGCTGCTGAACCAATCAATGCCATGTCATGAGCTGTCGTATAGTGCTCATCATTGTGCAAACCATTCGTATTTACAAAATGCGAATTTGTTCCACCAAGCCGCATTACTTTTTCATTCATCTTATTTATAAACGTATCATATCCACCTTCAATACTATTTCCGATTGCATAAGAAACTTCGTTTGCCGATGCTAAAAGCATCCCATATAATGCATCTTCCATAGAAATTTCTTCTCCGACCTTCATACCAATATGTGCGTCTCCATACTCCAAAAAGTCAATGCACTCCTGTGTGAATGGTACTTTATCCGTCATCTGACTGTTTTCTAATGCAACCAACGCCGTCAAAACTTTTGTAATACTAGCCGGATAATGTTGATCATTTATCTTTTTCGCATATAAGATTGCTCCACTATCGATATCCATCACAATCCCGGATTCACTGTAAATATTTGGTCCTGCCGGCCATCCTGGTAGCAAATTAGAATCAATCTGCTGATTATATACACTATCTACTTCCTCTGCCGGTATTTGCTGATCTACCTTTATATCTGCGGCATCTGCCTTCATTCCTCCACTTCCAATGATTAAAATCGCAGCAAGTAGCCCCGATAACAGACTTTTCCTAACTTTCATTTCCTTCTCCTCCAAATTTGTAACTAAAAACACTCTGTTTTGTATTATAAATTATTTCTATATTTCCCGCAATAGCAACTTATTGTGGTATAATATACTTATCAAATAAATTTCGGAAAGGGGTTATTTTTATGAGTAAACGAATTATCACAATCGGAAGACAATTTGGAAGCAACGGACGCCTCATCGGGATTGCATTGGCAGAGCGCCTCGGTATCAACTGCTATGACAAAGATTTAATCAAACTTGCCTCAGAGCATACAGATATCCCTTACAGCCAATTAAAACTGGTAGATGAGAAACGCGAAAAACCATGGCGCTATCAAGTAGATGAAGACAATAACATTGATCGCCATTATCGCTATGGACACATCGATGAGATACTATTTAACCTGCAGTCAAAGATTATTAAAGAAGTAGCTTCAAAAGAAGACTGCATCATTGTTGGACGCTGTGCAAACTATGTGCTGCGTGACGAAGAACGATGTAAAAACGTTTATCTTTACGCCCCTTTGGAAATTCGCATCGAAACAGTTATGAAACGATATCAGTTAGATGAAAAAGGTGCTCATTCCCTTGTTCGCAAAATGGACAAAGACAGAAGTTACTACTTCAATTATTACACTGACCAAAGCTGGGACGAAATGAATACTTATGATTTCTCCATTGATACAAGTGCATTTACAACTGAGGAAATTGTAGATTTACTTGCGATGGTTTTCCAAAAATTATAAGATACTTTATACTATTTTTTCCAAAATGGGAGCATGCCTGTAATTTTGCATGCTCCCATTTTTATTATCTAATCTCTCTTAATTTACAGAAATACACATCTCATGCCACTGCTCTCCTCCCCAGTTAGAAACGCCGATACCCAAATCCTGAAAACCGAATTTTTCATACATCTTTACTTTCTCTTCGACACAAGTCAAAATAATTTTTTTCCTGTTTTTTTTACGTTCTTTTTCCAAATATTCTTCTACCAATTTCCGTGCCAATCCTTGACCTCTATATTCCGGAAGAACATCTAAACCTAACAGCATAATATTAGAACCTTCCGGATCATGTTTCTGTGCATCTGTAAAAAAATCATCTGTGAGATGTTCCTGATCGGTTGCTAATCCATTCAGAAAACCAGCCAATTTTCCCATATCTTTATCGACCGCCACCAAAAACAGATCCGGTGCCTTTTTTATGCGAGCCGCCATGTGTTCATAAGAACATGCCTCATTTGGCGAAAAACAAATTTGTTCTATCTTTGCAGCCTGATCTGTTTCCTCCAACCGAATCGTCCGGAATTCATACCTTTCTGCTCTTGTATAGATCAAATCAGTCATTCCATTGTTTGCATCGTATAATTTTTGTGATTCCATCATTTGTTTTCCTCTCTTTCAAGTCAATTCTACTCACATTCATGCCCATATTATAACACAGGATATAAACTCCATCTTGACAAAATAAAATAAACCCTTATAATGAACATTGTTCATTTAAAGAAATAGGAGGGAAAAAATGAATACAGCTGTCACTTCCAAAGAAGAAATTTTACGTGTGAGCAGAGATTTCATTCAACGCCAAGGATGGGAATCCATTAATATACGAACTATAGCAAAAGAATGTAATATTTCCGTTGGCTCTATCTATAATTATTTTCAAAACAAAACAGATTTAATTACAGCCACTGTGAAAAGTGTATGGCATGATATTTTTCATTTTCCTGAAAACACAGCTGCCTTCGACAGTTTTGTCGAATGTGTGGAGTGGGCTTTTGAGAGTATGAAAAAAGGGGAAGAACGGTACCCCGGATTTTTTGCTTTTCATTCTATGCTTTTTATGAAAGAAGAAAAAGGAAACGGACAGCAGCTTATGGCTGAATCCTGGTATCATATTCGTGAAGGGTTATATCAAGTACTAATGCATGATAAAAACGTCTGCATGAGCACTTTTGACAATGATTTTACCCCTCACAAGTTTGTCGAAATCATATTTTCTTTGATTCTTGCCGCAATCATTCGGCACGATTACGATTGCTCCGGAATTACAGGTATGATTCGCAGAACAATTTATATAAATCATTAAAAAGAAAACGGATTCTTTCCGTTTTTCTTTCACCAAAATTGAACACTGTTCAGAAAGGAGATTTCTATTTATGAAAGTAAAAAAAAGAACTTTATTATTAATTGCCTGCATTGTATGGTCGATTGCTGGATTTAATGTTTTAAGAATTGGAATTTGGGCATATCCACCCTATCTTTCTATTATCAACTTTTTGTTGTCGATTATTGTTTTTTCTCTTTTTCAATATTTTATTTTTGGACGCCTTGTGAAAAAACATACTAAACGAATTCGCAACTATACAGATGAAAAACTATTCTTTCTAAAGTTTTTTGACATAAAGTCTTTTATCATCATGGCAGTTATGATGGGTGGAGGAATCTATCTTCGAGTTTCCTCTCTTGCTCCGGATATATTTATCGCTGTCTTTTATACAGGTTTAGGAGCATCTTTATTATTAGCCGGAATCCTTTTTGGCAAAAATTATTATACATTTACAAATAATTAAAAATGAAAGTGAGGATATTTTATGCGAGCACTAATTGAAACTTTATTTGATGTCGTTTATCTGATTTCCGTAATCACAATCGGTATCACTATGATTCGAAAAAGCAATGGGAACAAAGAATACCGTTTATTTGGTATTATGGCAGTTGTACTGGGAGCAGGAGATGCTTTCCATTTGGTTCCAAGAGCATTGGCACTTTGCACTACAGGATTAGAAAATTTTACAACTGCTCTCGGTATTGGAAAATTCATTACCTCCATCACCATGACTGTTTTTTACATTATTCTTTATTATGTATGGCGTATTCGTTATAAAATACAGGGAAAAACAAATATTACCATTGCCATCTACATATTTGCGGCATTGCGAATAATTCTTTGTTTCTTCCCACAGAACAAATGGCTGAGCGCTACAGCTCCTCTTTCTTGGGGAATTTACCGAAACATTCCGTTTGCATTACTCGGTCTTCTGATTATCATTCTTTTTTATCAGAGTTCACGAAAAGAAAACGATAAAGAATTTCATAACATGTGGCTTACAATCGTATTAAGTTTCGGATTCTATATTCCGGTTGTACTTTGGGCTGATACGATTCCAATGATTGGTATGCTTATGATCCCCAAAACATGTGCCTATGTATGGACAGTTTTAATCGGATATCAGGCAATGAAAAAAGAACAACAGTAAAAAAACAGCTATCGGGAGCTTTCCCCGATAGCTGTTTTTATGCTCTATAATATACTGCTACATCAACGGTGCAAATGGCAAAAAGATACTTTCCATAATTCTTTCTTTTCTACCCCGTTTTACAAATTCTTCCCACGTATACGGAATACAATCTGCAATATCTTTACAATATATATCATTATACGTTTTCACTAATTGATTTTCATAGAAAACACCGCACACCTCATCGTCCACCATCAAGCTTCTCATATCCATATTTACCGATCCTATACAACATAGTTCATCATCAATAATCATCGTCTTTGCATGAATGTATCCTTTATATTTGTAAACTTTTGTTCCATATTCCAACAATTGTCCACTGTAGTAATTTGTAACCGGATCTAAAAAGAAGCTTGCCTTTATTCCTGGAATCATAAGCTCTATTTCTACTCCCGAAGCTGCTGCTGTTTTTAATGCATCCAAAACAGAAGCATCTGGTATAAAATATGGAGACTGAATCCGAATCCGTTTTTTTGCACTTCGAATCATGCTTAAATAACACATCTTCACGGCTTCTTTATCCGTATCTACACCTCCCGCAATAAACTGACACAAGGAAGGTGTAATCTCATACTGTTTTGTTTCCATCTGTTTTATATACGCAATCGTATGATCCCAATCACACCGTTTAATAGAACAAAGCCAGTCTTTCAGAAAATATGTATTTAAAACAGATGCACATGCTCCTTCCAAACGAATCTGCGTATCTCTCCACGGAGTTTTCACCTTATCCAAATTTGCATACTGTTTGCCGATATTCATGCCACCGATATAGGCAATTTTCTGGTCAATTGATACGATTTTCCGATGACTGCGATAATGCGTAAAATAGGGTTTTACACGTACCACTTTTCCACCCGCATTAACGAGAGAATGAAACATTTTTTTCGGAGTAGAAAGATTTGCGATAAAATCACACATTACCCACACTTCTACACCTTCCTTTGCTTTTCTTGTCAAAATCTCTACCAATTTTTCTCCGACCATATCATGGTGAATCGTATAGAATTCTATAAAAATACATTGTTTTGCATTCTCCAAATCTTGAAAAAGCTGTGTGTAATGACTTTTTCCGTCGATGTAGAAATCTGCCTTTTCATAACTAGTAAGTTCACTTGCATTATACACCGTATTGAACTGAATAACCTGTATATCTGATTCTGACAACTGACTCTCATCGAGTGAAAAGGAAGGTAGAAACTCCACATTATAAGGCTGGTCTTTCAATTTTTTTCTTCGGAGTATTGCAGTCAATTTAATAGCAACTGTACTTCCAAAAATCAGATATAGAATTGTTCCGAAATATGGAAGGAAAATCATAATCACTACCCATAAAAGAGCTTCTGTCGGACGTTTTCTCTCCACAAAAATAACCATTAAAATTAGTAAAATATAAATGATAAGCAAAACTAAATGCAGCAAATTTTTCACCTTCTTTTCATAGAATTACAATACTTTATTAAATTATCTAGTTTGATGATTTCCTGTTGTTGTTCCTACTTGTGCCGCCGATACCAAACTATTTGGATCATCTAATGGACTTAACAATACCTTTCCTGTTCCCCGATATACATTTACCAATCCCTCTCCGCTTGCGGCAGAACCAATCAATGTTTTTCCGGAACGCTCTGTAGAAAATTCCAATGTTCCAGACCAGCAGATTGCAAAATTTCCATCGATTTTCAACACATCGTCAACTAATTCAATTTCAATCAATTGTTCTCTTGGAACATTACTCTCAAGTACAGCAATTCCTTTTCCTACTAATTTCATGTTAAATAATCCCATTTTCCCGAACATAACCGAAGACACATTACTTCTTGCCTGTAATTTATGTTTCACTGTAGATTCACACGCTAAAAACAAACCATCGTCCAGTACCAGTCCGCCTTCCCAGTCTGCCACATCTTCCAGTAGCATATATTTATAAGTCGGCTCTAACATCAAGTATCCTTCACCTTTATACTCCGGTTTAATCGCAGTCTCCCCCGTAGCGGCTCCTTTAAACATCTTTCCGATAAAATCTCCTGCACCTTTTAATCCGGTAGTTGCATAGACATTTCCTGCCATCCACTGCATTGCACCCACCTGTGTTGTAACACCTGTGTTTCCATTTAATTTTGCCAAAATCTGTTTTTTTCGAACTCCCATGCGGCTCATAAAAAATTCTGCCTCTGCTGTTTCCGGACCAACTGCCAAATCCCGCTTGTGTTCAATTACTTGAAAAATCCCTTTTTCATCTGTTATCACATGATCATTATCATTAAATAATCCGTTCAACTTAATCATACGCTTTCTCTCCTTTTATGAAGCTTACTTGTTGTATTCATTATAATACAATATGCCAGCTTCTACATCTATAAAAAAATAAAAATATTATTTATGATTTTTAGCTTTACAGATCAACTGTGTCATAGTCCCCATTGGACAATAAACACACCTTGATTATTCCTATATCAAAAACAAGGGTGAAAAGCTTACATACAATAAGCTCTTCACCCTTGCTTTATTTTCTACTCTTCTGCCAAAATAGCCGCTCCGATTGCGCCGGCATACCGCGCAAGTGGTTTACTTAATACTGGTGCATCTAACGCTTTTGATAACCGTTCAATTACATAAGAATCCTCACACAATCCTCCTGTTAAGAAATATTTTTCTCCCTGAACCTGAGAAATAAGCTGAACAACTTTCGTAACCACGGATTCAATCACTCCATAAGCAATGTCTTCTCTCGGCGTTCCCTTTCCTATTAAACTGATTACCTCTGACTCTGCAAATACTGTACACATAGAGCTGATTGTAATTGGATTTCCTTTTCTCGCTAATTCCGAAAGTTCATCCTGTGTCAGTCCCAATCGATTTGTCATCACTTCAATAAATTTTCCTGTTCCGGCAGAACATTTGTCATTCATAATAAATTTCATGACTCTGCCTTTTTTTAACATAATTCCTTTTGTATCTTGACCTCCAATATCAATTACCGTTCCGTCTTCTTCAAATAAAAACTGTGCCCCTTTTCCATGACAAGTAATCTCTGTCACTACTTTATTTGCATATGGAACAGAAATGCGTCCATATCCTGTTGCTACATAACGGCTATTTTCTTTTGTAATTCCATCTTTCTCTAACATCAAATAAATCTTTTCCGCTATTTTGCGACCGCTAAAACCAGTATCCAAAAGAATTGTTTTCACTACTTTATTATCTTCAATCACCGCAACCTTTGCCGCACTGGAACCAATATCTATCCCTACCTGATACATAATAATCTCCTTCCGTATCCTTCTTTCAAATTTATTTTAATATCCCGCTATAACCACCGTCAAATAGAGTTTATCTATAAGTATATAGAATTTATCAATTTGCTATGATAATCTATACATTTTATACTCGATATAGATGATTACGTTTATTTATGAAAGGATGAAAAAACATGAACACATTAGAATTACCAAAATCATTCGACGACTTTGTCGATGCACGAAAAGCAGGCTTTTTAAAAGTAAAGGATTATGTCGAAAACGGCGGTCATTTAGTCGGTATGTTCTGTTCCTATACACCGCTTGAATTATTTGATGCAGCCGGTGTGGCAGTTGTTGGTCTTTGTGGAACAAGTAACGAACCAATTGCCGATGCTGAAAAAGTCCTTCCAAAGAACTTATGTCCACTGATCAAATCCAGCTACGGATTTGCTTATACAGACAAATGCCCATATACATATTTCTGCGATTTTATCGTAGGGGAAACAACATGTGATGGAAAGAAAAAGATGTTTGAGCTTTTAGATGAAATTAAAGAAACTTACGTTCTTCACCTTCCTCAAAGTCAAAAAAGAGCTTATGCAAAAGATATTTGGTATGAAGAAATCAAACTTTTAAAAGAGAAATTAGAAGAAAAATATGGAATCGAAATTACAGATGAAAAATTAAGAGAAGCTGCTCATAAGAGAAATGAACTACGCAAAACTCAGATGGAATTATACGCATTACAAGGAGCTACCCCACCAGCAATGAAAGCTTCTGAAGTAATGGCAACACTTGCACAGGGAATGTTCAACTTCGGTGTAGATGCCCAACACGCAAGCTATAAAGCTAAAGTAGATGCTGCCAAAGAAGCGCTTGCCAATGGAACAAACCCAGATCTTGCAAAGGCAAAAAGAATTCTCCTTACCGGCTGCCCTTCTACTGGTGTTATTCAAAAGGTCGGTGTGACTATCGAAAATAACGGTGGTGTCGTTGTCTGTTTAGATGACTGCGGAGGTGAACGAACACAAAAAATGTTAGTAGACGAAAATGCAGATGATATTTTAAGAGCTATCTCTGATCGTTATCTTGAAATTCACTGTTCCGTTATGACTACAAATGAAGGCCGTATTGAAAACACAAAAGAAATGTGCAAAAAATACAATGTTGATGGTGTCGTAGAGATGGTTCTCCAAGCTTGCCATACTTTTAATGTAGAGGCAAATTATATGCAGAGAATGTGTGAAGAAGAAGGTATCCCTTATATGAAATTAGAAACAGACTACTCCACAACAGACAGTGGACAAATCGAAACTCGATTAGCTGCTTTTATAGAAATGCTGTAAATCAAACTGCTCAGCCCCTTGTGGTCTGAGCAGTTTTCTTGTTATTTGCCACGATTATTTTTCTTGCCAACAAAATCTTTCAAATTTATATTCCTTTTCCAAGTTCATAAGCTTTCTGCAGCACTTCCGCATGATTTGGAGCATCATTCGCATCTTCGATTCCTCCGCCGGTAACTATTCCTTTTAGTGTAGCTTTTTCAAAACAGTCAACCCAGCCCTGCAAACCATTGTACGCCTTATCAAATACAGTTTCTTCATCTTCTGCTGCAGTTGCAATCATATAAATATCTCTAAATGAATAATCTGCAGAAAATATCGGATTCAATCTGTCGAGAAGAGTTTTCATCTGTCCACACATCTCATAGTAATAAATCGGGGTAGCATATACAATAACTTCTGCTTCTTTTACCTTCGACATAATATCTGCAACATCATCTGTTAATACACATGAACCAGTATTCTGGCATGAAAGACAACCAATACAATATTTTATATCTTTACCTTTCAAAGAAATCAGTTCCACATCATGTCCCGCTTCTTTTGCTCCCTTTTCACACTCTCTTGCAAGTATATCAGAATTACTTCCACCTCGAAGACTTGTAGATATGATCAATACTTTCTTTGCCATAATTAAATTTCTCCTTTGTTATCTTCTTTTTTTACTGCTCTCATTACCTTTGCAGGTACTCCTACTGCAATCATATTTTCAGGGATATCCTTTGTTACAACTGCTCCCGCAGCAATAATTGCACCGTCACCAATCGTTACGCCCGGAAGAACCGTTACATTCGCTCCAAGCCATACATTTTTTCCTATATGAATGTTTTATCCGCAATCTGTAAAAATGGAGGGAACATTCCAAAACTTTCATCTATTTCTTGTCCGGTAAGTAATGACATAAGCTGTATGATTTCTTTTTTGCTGTGATATTTATTATTCAGTTCCATCGTAATTTTCAATGCCCTTTGAGACAATTCATGCATAACCATATGTTCCTCACTTCCAGCATTTACGATATATCCTGATTTCATATTACTTAAATATTCTTCACATGTCATAATCAACCAGCTCCATTTTCTTCAAAATATTAACTTTGCACTTTTCTATCTTATATGCTAGATACATCTTATAACCTAAAGCTAACTTTAGGTCAAGTGCTTTTAATAAATAATAGCTTGCAGCCACTATGAATATTAATAATTTTCAAGTACGTTCAGCAAATATTCTTTATACTGATTCTTCACGTCTTTCGGTCCGATAATCTTCATCCCTGGTCCAATCCCCGTAATCCAGCCAAAGAATTGAGGGCTTACCGATACAAGTACTTTAATTTTGAAATAATCTTCTCCTTGAGGAATCAGCCACACATCATGACCAAAACGATCAATCACAACACCGGCAAGCTCATTTTTACATTCCAATGTAACCTCCGCATCTATACCACCATACATTCCAAATGTTTTCTTGGCATAGGAAGCTAAATCAAAATTTTTGAAAGATTCTTCCCCTTTACGATCTGTTTTCAAAATCTTTGTACGTTGCATCTTATCCACACGATAATGTTTAATAATTCCGGCTACTTCATCGTAAGCTACTAGATAATAATTTTCATCATCCCATGTCAGTGCCCATGGACTGACAACATAAAAAGCACCCTCCTTTTTTAACTTGAATTCCTTCTTAGTTGTCCACTCTGCATATTGAAATGAAATCTCTTTATTTTCATAAATAGCATTATGTATATAATCCACATTATAATAAACCGTTTCATTTTCTGTCTTCGGGCGGTTTACAATAAAAACATATTTTGAAAGTATGGCAGCATCTGTTTTGCAACAGAGCTTCTCCAATTTTTGTATCAATTCTTTTGATTTCTTCTCCGTAATAAATTTGGAAGACTGCACCGCATCTACTAGGAGCTTTAACTCCGGCAGCTCAAAATCTCTGGCACCAATATAGTACCCCGAGTTCTTTCCTTTCTTTTGCTGGATATCCAGTCCAAACTTCTCAAGGATCTCCATCTCTGTATAAATTGTTCTTCGATCCGTACTGATACCATATTCCTGATCTAGAATCGTACATAATTCCGTTGCATTAAGCATGTGCTCGTCATTAGTACGTTCTAGAAGAATTTCCATTAAATATAAAGTACGAAGTTTTTGATCAAATAAAGCCATACGAATCACCTCGTCTCAATCTTTTCTATTTTCAATTACCCTTTGGTATTCTTTTTCTTGATTCTTTGCATTGCATGCTATATAATCTTTCCTGATAAATGGTCAATTTCATGTTGGCAGATCTGTGCCGTCCATCCTGACAATTTCTGTCGTTGTTTTTTCCAGTTAAAATCATAATACTCTACTTCGATTTCCTCGTATCTAATGGTCTTTCGTACACCATCTAAAGATAAACATCCTTCTTCTGTATCATATATACCACTTTTAGAAATAATCACCGGATTAAACATTACAACATCCATAAATCCCATATTCACAATAATGATATTCTTCTTCACACCGATCATATTTGCCGCCATGCCCACGCACTGTTCCCGATTCGCTTGCAGCGTATCCTGCAAGTCTTTTCCAACCTGAATATCTGCTTTTGTAGCCGGCTCAGATGGCTGACCTAAAAAGAAAATATCTCTTACAATCTGCTTTATCATTGTATCTCTCCTGTCTATTTATATATCAATAATTCCATATTTCAGTATTTTTTCCCAAACGATATTTTTAGTATAGCATAGCTAAAAAAATATATGGTAGTTTTCTGCACAAAACGTACTGAAAAATACCATATGATTATTTAAGTAATATTTGAAATTGTATTATCATACAAAATGTAAATCTAGTCCTGAAAACAATTCTCCTAATGTACAAGAAAGTGATTTCGATTCCTCTCCTGAAAGTTCATACTGAACCAATTGATATTCTGGATTCAATTCCAGCTTTTTTATCAAATGTCCCGTATTCACCGCATCATCCAATCCATCATGGAATTTTCCTTCCGGCTCTATTTCTGCTCGTTCTAACGCTTCTGCCAAACTAATCGGTCGGTTAAAATCAAAGCGTTTCATAAATACAGACTGATAATCTATCCATTTTTCTTTCTCAACAAAAGATGTAATTCTTATGTCCTTTATTTTCTTCGCTTTCATTTCATGCAAAATCTGATTTCGGTCCGATTCACTCCATGCATATATTTTGTACTCGCGGTCTCCAATCCAATTCAACATATGCAATAACGCTTCTTGCAGCTTCGGAGCATTTTTCAACTGGCTATTTCTAATACCCGTTAATCTTTCAATAAAATGATCAATCACTCCAAATTCAGGTTGTACGTACTGAATAAGTGTTCCAATCCTTTTAAAATCTTCGTCTAAAAGAACTGCTCCAATCTGTATTGTTTCTTTTGCGTATTTATAAGTTGTTTCTCTATAATTTCTTGGTACATTACACATTTCCAAATCAATAACCAAGTAAAACATGTTTTCTCCTTCTTCTTGTAAATGACATTTTAGTCCTACATCTGCAAAAGTATCACTCTCATCAAATTTTTTTATTCAGTAATTTCCGTTTCTGGTTTCTCAAGTTTCTTCTTGTTCTCCAGAAGACTCTTCTTACTCAACTTACAAATAGTTCCACGCTCTGTAACAAGCACTACTTTTGCTTTTGCAGTATCTCCAATCTTATCGTAAATTCTTCCAGCACTCATAGAATCACCAAGCACTGTATAAGAGCTGTTTGCAACATATCCAATTTTTCCAATCCCTTCAAATGTTACTTTAATTGCTTCCTTATCATACTCATTATCCGGTTCTTTTTCTAAGCGAAGCTTCATACCTTTTTTCAAAAATTCTTTACCAAAATAATGTTTTGTTCCTGTCAATGTAAAATAAATTTTACTCATGATCATTCCTCCTACTCTTCCATAAACTCAAAATATTCTTGATCGCTGGCAAATAAAATATATTCGCCATCTACGTATCCCATATATCCATTACTTGTGTTATAACCTTTCATCTGCCAGTCCTCCTTGATTTCATTTTCTTTTTTGATGTTATCATTTTACAATAAATAGCTGTGCAAAAATCCCGACATCTAAAAACTTGGCTTAACTTTTCTGCACATTTTTATATCCTTTTTACAATTCATTAGAAATTTCCTTTTTTATGCAAAAAAAGCGGAATGATTTAGCCTAATTTCTAATCATTCCGCTTAATACGTTTCCTGCGGGAATCGAACCCACAACTAGTGCTTAGGAGGCACTTGTTATATCCATTTAACTAAGGAAACATTTTATATTTTCAACATCTCTCATTCTATCACGAATAAGAGATGTTGTGAAGTATTTTTAAAAATTGATTTTCCCTTGAAGCCATATATTTCCTTTGAATCGTCTTCCAATCTCCGGAACTCCCATCACTTCTTTTTTAGGAATACATACATCAAATTGCAGCTCATTTACATCTAATGTCATTATGTAGAGTATTTCCTCTGTTTCTTTATTCACAGTTTCCCTCAGATTTATAATTTCTCCAAGAATAGAATATTCATCACATTCCACGCCATACGGCATAAAATACGTCTCTACAATTGTAAACACATCTTCTGTAATCAATCGCCTTGAAACTTTTGAATAGGTGTCTATATCGTCTAACGTCAAGCTTTCCATCGCTTCCTGATCGCCATTTCTGGCTGCGCTTAACAGCATCATACGATTTCTGTCTTCTTCTCGTTTCGTCCTTTCCAAATGCTCATCTTTTGAAATTGGAAATAGAATCGTTCCAGAAGACCCAAGCCCAGAAAGTGTCACAGAAGTAGTTTTCTTTGAAAGGCCTCCTAACTGCTTTTCTTTCATGTACTCAATTGCATTTTGTATGTGGAAAATAATACTTGCTCCAACTTTTACATCTTCACAAATTCCAACGTACATTTCCTTCTCAATTCGTCTTTCAACTAAGACATCTGCGTAAGTTGTTATTCCGGTTCCTTCAAAATATGGAACATAATATTCTCGCTCAAATGTGCCATTCTGATCCTTTTCTCCATATACAGCAATTCCTACATGATCACCATATTCTTTTTTCCATTCTCCAAATTCTGATGTTTCATCATAAGATATCATCTCGCACGAATCGCAAGTCTCTTCCACTTGCTTCAACAAGCATCGTATATCTCTATTTTTCTTTAATTCTGTAAAACCGATTGCTTTTAAATACTTATGCACGTTTTTACCTTTCTATTATCTAATCTCTGTTTTTCCACCCATGTATGGCTGTAATGCAGCTGGAATCTTTACAGAACCATCTTCCTGTAAATTATTTTCCAAAAATGCAATCAACATTCTCGGTGGAGCAACTACTGTATTATTAAGTGTATGAGCAAAATACTTGCCATCTTTCCCTTTTACACGAATATTTAATCTTCTTGCCTGTGCATCTCCAAGATTTGAGCAGCTTCCTACTTCAAAATACTTTTGCTGTCTTGGTGACCATGCTTCTACATCGACAGATTTCACTTTTAAATCTGCCAAATCTCCTGAACAGCACTCTAAAGTACGAACTGGAATATCTAATGAACGGAACAGATCAACTGTATTCTGCCACATTTTATCATACCATTCCATGCTCTCTTCTGGTTTACACACAACGATCATTTCTTGTTTTTCGAACTGGTGAATACGATATACACCACGTTCTTCAATACCATGAGCACCTTTTTCTTTACGGAAACATGGTGAATATGATGTCAATGTTTTAGGAAGAGTCTCTTCTTCTAACATTGTATCAATAAATTTACCAATCATAGAATGTTCACTTGTTCCAATCAGATACAAATCTTCTCCTTCAATTTTATACATCATGGAATCCATTTCTGCAAAGCTCATAACGCCTGTAACAACGTTACTTCTGATCATATATGGAGGAATACAGTACGTAAATCCTCTGTCAATCATGAAATCACGTGCGTAAGAAATCACTGCTGAATGCAATCTTGCGATATCTCCCATTAAATAGTAGAAACCGTTTCCAGCTACTTTCCCAGCTGCTTCAAGATCAATACCATTAAATTTTTCCATAATTTCTGTATGATATGGAATTTCAAAATCCGGAACAACCGGTTCTCCATATTTCTGCAATTCCACATTTTCGCTGTCATCTTTTCCGATTGGAACAGACGAATCAATAATATTTGGAATTGTCATCATAATTGTTTTGATCTTTTCTTCCACTTCTTTTTCTTCTACAGAAAGCTGTTCAATCTTTTGTCCATCTTCAGCAATACGCTTTTTGACTTCTTCTGCTTCTTCTTTTTTGCCCTGAGCCATCAACGCACCAATTTGTTTTGACACCTTGTTTTTTTCTGCTCTCAGCGCTTCTACTTCCTGTTTAATTTCTCTGTTTCTCAAATCCAGTTCAATCACTTCATCTACAAGTGGTAATTTACTGTCCTGAAATTTATTCTTGATATTTTGTTTTACAATTTCCGGGTTTGCTCTTAAAAATTTGATATCTAACATGGTCTTTCTCCTCTACTCTCTACTTTTTGATATTTTTTAAATCAAGTCCAAATGTTTCCTGATACATCGCTTTTTCCAATGATTCTGCTTCTTCTTCTGACAGTTCGATATAGCTTTGTCCATTTACAATCTCTTTTACATAATTGTAACAGCCATCTCTGCTATGCATAGAATTTAAAATAAATCCACTGTCTTTCCCATCAAGTAATGCGATTGCAAAACTTAATTTTCCACCCATTTCATTAAAAGCATCATATTTTACAATTCCAACTTTTTGATAATTAGCTCTGACGTTTTTGTTCAGTTCTCGAATATCTTTCCGATTCTTTTGAACCGTATCCACCATATTATCCAATTCACTAAATTTTTCAAAAATACTATCTTCTAAAGTTTTACCATTCTTTCCACGCATAAACGTTGTATAACTGGCTTTTAAACGATTGTATTTCATATTGGTGCGGATTGCAATAAAAAACAATATAATTATTAAAACAAACATTGCAATCAAGATAATACCTGGATCAATTCCTATTGTTTCCAACAACTTACTTTCCATATTACAAGTTTCCTCTTTTACCCTTATGAATTATTTGTAACAGTCATAATGAGTTCGAATATACGTTCGAGTTCCTCGTCTGAGTAATATTCAATCTCAATTTTTCCTTTTCCCTTTTTTTTGGGATTTACATGAACCTTCGTTCCCATGACTGTTTTCATTCTCTCTTCTAAATCTTTATAAATAAAATCATTTTCAACGACTTTTTTTTCTTTTTCTTTCTTTGGATTTTTTAGTTCTTTAATGAGTTTTTCTGTCTCTCGTACGCTTAATTTTTCATCGAAAATTTTATTTGCAAGATTATATTGTTCTTCATGATTTTCAATTGCAAGCAAGGTTCTCGCATGTCCTGTGGAAATCATATCATCTACAATCATCTGTTGAACTCTTTCATCCAATTTTAGTAACCGCATAGAATTGGTAACTGTTGTTCTGCTTTTTGAAACACGCTCTGCCACTTCATCTTGTTTGAGCGAAAACTCTGTCAAAAGTCGCTTAAATGCCATTGCCTCTTCAATTGGATTCAAATTTTCTCTCTGGATATTTTCAATTAAAGCAATCTCAACTGCTTCTCTTTTCGTATATTCTTTAATAATTACCGGAATTTCTTTTATTCCAGCCATTTTTGCGGCTCTCCATCTTCTTTCGCCTGCAATAATTTCATAATAGTCATTTCTTTTTTGAACAATTAGAGGTTGTAAGACTCCAAATTGTTTGATGGAATCAGCAAGTTCCAATAATGAATCTTCTTCAAAATGTCTTCTTGGCTGCTCATGGTTTGGCTCTACTTTATTAATATTAACAAGCTGTTCGCCTTCTTTTTTTTCTTCTACTTCCGGCTTTTTCTTTTCAGTTGTTTTTACAGTCTTATGATCCGGAATCAGACTATCCAGCCCTTTTCCCAATCCTCCACGCTTTACTGCCATTATTCTTCTCCTTTATTAATTACCTCTTCTGCCAACAGCATATAACTTTCTGCACCTGAGGATTTTGGATCATATAGATTAATTGGTAATCCATGACTCGGTGCTTCAGCAAGACGAATATTTCTAGGGATAATTGTTTTATAAATTGTCTGTTGCAAATTATCTTTTACGTTTTCAACTACCTGTAATGATAAATTAGTTCTGGCATCATACATTGTAAATACAACACCTTCTATTTTTAATTCCGGATTCAAACGTTCCTTTACCAAATCAATTGTATGTATTAATTGACTTAATCCTTCTAATGCATAATATTCACATTGAATAGGAACCAGTACACTATCAGCAGTAGTCATTGCATTAATCGTGAGCATACTTAATGAAGGTGGACAATCAATTACTATAAAATCATAATTTTTTTTGACTTTATCCACTTCTTTTCGAATAATAAATTCTTTTTCTTCTACTCCTATTAATTCGATCTCTGCAGCTGATAAATTTATATTTGTTGGCAACACATCAAGGTTTTCCAAAGCATCTTTACAAATAACCTTCTCAATACCAACTTGTCCAAGAATCAATTCATAAACAGTATATTCGACCTCATTTTTATCAATTCCCAAACCACTCGTCATATTTCCTTGTGGATCCATATCTATAGCTAATACTTTTTTTCCTAATGACGCCAAACATGAGGATAAATTGATTGCAGTTGTTGTCTTACCTACACCACCCTTTTGATTGGCTACAGCTATTATTCTTCCCATTTTTTCAGCTACCCCTTTCTGTCCTCAGATAATTATACCACCTTTTTAAATTATAATCTACACAAAATGTTTCACGTGAAACAAAAAATATTGTAGTTACTTTATACTGTACTGGATTAAAAATGTTTCACGTGAAACATTTACTCCATTGTTGTATTGATTTCCTTTGTGTAGTATAATAAAAGAAAAGTATTTATAAGAAAGGCAGGTGCTTTATGAACTGGAAAAAGAAACTCGCAACTTATGCTTCTTTAACTGTTTTGGCAACCTTTATCATCCACATTATCAATAAACTTATTTATTTTATGTCCACTATTGATAATTTGCTTGGCAGAAAAGAAGGTCTTTATTATGAATGGAGATTTGGAAAAATTTTCTATACAAAAGAGGGCACTGGCAAACCAATTTTATTAATTCACGATCTTTCAGCGTGCAGTTCAGAATACGAATGGAATCGAATTGTTTCTGATCTTTCTAAGACAAATACTGTGTATACATTAGACCTGTTAGGATGTGGAAAATCTGATAAACCCAATTTCACCTACACAAACTTTTTATATGTGCAATTAGTCACGGACTTTATTAACAATGTTATTGGTGAAAAGGCAGATGTCATTGTTACTGGAAACTCTTGTTCTTTTGTATTAATGGCTTGCCATAACAATGATGAAATAATAGATAGAATACTATTGATTAATCCTCCTAGTATTTCCTCTATATCAAAAGTTCCTACAAAACGAACAAAAATGTTAAAATTTATTATTAACATTCCTTTTATTGGAACTCTTTTGTTCAATCTTCTGCATAGTAAAGATAGTATTGAACAAACTTTTATGACCGAATATTTCTACAATCCTCAATTTGTTGATGATGAAATAGTTAAGACTTACTGTGAATCAGCTCAGATTTCGAAAACGCAATCTAAATATCTATTTGCAAGTATTAAGGGAAAATATATAACTGCAAATATTACAGAATGTCTAACTCATATTGATAATAGTATTTTTATTTTAGTTGGAAGTGGAAACCCTACTTACAAAGAATATGCGCAACAATATCAGTCTTATACTCCTGCAATTGAAGTGCAAACGATTAAAAAAGCAAAATATTTGCCACAATTAGAGGTACCAGAAAAGGTCCTCGAACAGATAAAAATTCTATTTGAATTATAATTATTCATAAAAAATCAGCATATCATCTAAGATGATATGCTGATTTTTTATGCTATTGGCTCCTTTGCAGGTAACCCTGCTTTTCTCGGATATTTTTTTGGTGTGTTTTGATATTTTTTTATCTTTACAAAAGAACGACCAATTTCAGTTCCCGGAAGTTGAAACTTCACCACATCCTCAATTTTTCCACCAAGCACATGCACTGCTTTCTTTGCCCCAGTCACCTCTTCCTCAATTTCTCCAGACTTGTAGGGGATAAACATTCCACCAGTGTGGATATATGGCATGCAATACTCAGAAAGTGTGGATAAGTTTGCCACTGCTCTTGATACACAAAGATCAAATTGTTCCCGATACTCTCCCTGTTTTGCAAAATCTTCTGCTCTTCCGTGAATTGTTTCTATGTCAATCAATCCAAGTTCCTCAATTACTGTATTCAAAAATTTAATTCTTTTATTTAATGAGTCCAATAATACTACTTTCAGATGAGGAAATGCAATCTTTAACGGAATTCCCGGAAAACCAGCTCCCGTTCCAATATCAATCAAGTTATCCACACAATTCATGTCAATCGCCTTTGTTATCGACAAGCTATCCACAAAATGTTTTTCATTTACCTCTTCATATTCGGTAATACCAGTCAGATTCATGACCTTATTCCATTCCACCAAGAGTTCATAAAAAGAATCAAATTGACGTTTCTGCTCATCATTTAATACAATGCCAAGCTCTTTTAACTTATTCTCAAATATCTGACTCATTCACAACTACCTCGTTTCATTCTTTCCACTCAAATATACTAACAATACAGAAATATCTGCAGGTGACACTCCTGAAATTCTAGATGCCTGCCCAATGGACAAAGGACGATACTGCTTCAATTTTTGCACTGCCTCGATACGAAGACTCTTAATCACATCATAGTCAATATCTTCTGGAATTCTTTTCTTTTCCAACTTTTTAAACTGCTCTACTTGTTTTTGCTGTCTCTTAATATATCCATCATATTTAATATTGATATTTACTTGCTCTACAACTTCCTGACACAATTTATCTACATTTTCAGGATATTTTTCCGCACATTTTTGTACGATATTTCTTCTCTTATCAATCGGCTCTAATACTTCATAAGAAAGTTCTGGTCTGCGAATCAATTCTGCAAGTGTTGTTCCTGAGTTCAAAGGTGTACTTCCATATTTCACAAGTAAATCCTGTACTTCCTGTGCTGCACCGATATTTGTATGTTCTAATCGTTCTACCTCAGATGCAATAATTCTTTCTTTTTCCAAAAGATACTCGTAACGCTCATCTGAAATCAATCCGATCTCATGTCCAATCTTCGTCAAACGCTGGTCTGCATTATCCTGACGGAGCAACAGCCGATATTCCGCACGGGACGTCATCATACGGTAAGGCTCATGGCTCTCTTTTGTAACCAAATCATCAATCAAAACGCCGATATAAGCCTGCGAACGATCCAAGACGATCTGTTCCCTGCCTAAGATCTTTAAAGCCGCATTTATCCCCGCTACAAGCCCTTGTGCGGCAGCTTCCTCATATCCGGAACTTCCATTAAATTGTCCCCCACTGTACAAACCTCCAACATTCTTAAACTCTAATGTCGGGTAGAGCTGTCTGGCATCGATACAGTCGTACTCAATCGCATATGCGTTTCTCACGATTTTTGCATGTTCAAGCCCCGGTACACTGCGGTACATAGCATACTGCACATCCTCCGGCAGCGAACTTGACATTCCTCCCACATACATCTCATTTGTATCCAAGCCTTCCGGCTCAATAAATACCTGATGCTTATTTTTATCCGCAAATTTCACTACCTTATCTTCAATAGATGGACAATATCTCGGTCCGGTTCCTTCTATCATCCCTGAAAATAATGGAGAACGGTCTAAATTTGCCCGAATGATCTCATGTGTCTTTTCGTTTGTGTAAGTCAGCCAACAAGATGCCTGCTCAATCTGAACATCTTCCGGATTTGTCGTAAATGAAAACGGAACGACTCTCTCATCACCGAATTGTTCCTCCATCTTTGAAAAATCAATGGAATTTTTATCAATTCTTGCCGGTGTTCCTGTTTTAAAGCGATACATCTCGATTCCGAGTTTTTTCAAGGAATCTGTCAGATAAGTCGCTGCCTGAAGTCCGTTTGGTCCTGTCTCCTGACTGATTTCTCCATAAATACATCTCGCTTTCAAATACGTTCCTGTACACAAAATAACAGCTTTACATTTATAAACTGCTCCGGAGTAGGTCTGCACTCCCTCAATTTTTCCGTCTTTTGCAAGAATGTCTGTCACTTCCGCCTGTTTGATTTCAAGATTTTCCTGATTTTCCAAAACCATGCGCATCGTCTTGCTGTAATTTGCTTTATCTGCCTGTGCTCTCAACGAATGTACTGCCGGTCCCTTTGACTTATTTAACATTTTTGACTGGATAAATGTCTGATCGATCACTTTTCCCATCTCACCGCCGAGTGCGTCTACTTCCTTTACCAAATGTCCTTTCGAACTTCCGCCGATATTTGGATTACAAGGCATCAAAGCAATACTATCCACACTCACTGTAAAAATAATTGTTTTTATCCCCAGTCGTGCACAGGCAAGCGCCGCTTCACAGCCTGCATGCCCTGCTCCGACTACAACTACATCATATTCATCTTTATTTTCCCATACAGAATTTACTGAATATTTCATTTACCAAATCTTCTCCTATCGTCTCGCCGGTAATGCTTCCAAGAGATTCGTACGCATCCAACAAATCAATGGAATAAAAATCCTCCGGCATATTATTTTCTATACTCATATTTACTTTTTCCAAACTGTCATAAGCATCCTGAATTGCCGCCTTATGACGAATATTTGTAATATAAACCTCATCATTAAAAGAAATATCTCCATGGAAAAACATATCCTTTAATGTCTGTTCCAACTCTTTGATTCCACTCTCTTCTTTTGCAGATATCTCAATCATCGGCTTTTCAATATATGATTTTAACATATCTTTTGATACAACAGTAGCAAGATCTGATTTATTTAATAAAATCACTGCCTTTTTATCCTGAATCATCTGAATGATCTCCATATCATTCTCATCCAGATTTCTAGATGCATCTACAACATAAATAATTAAATCAGCCTCATTCGCATGCTCTTTTGCTTTGTCCACACCGATTTTTTCCACTATATCCTCTGTATTGCGGATCCCTGCGGTATCCATGATATTCAGACTGATTCCCTGAAGCTGAATGGATTCCTCCAAAACATCTCTCGTTGTCCCTTCAATATCTGTCACAATCGCACGGTCTTCACCGACCAATACATTTAAAAGCGAGGACTTTCCTGCATTTGGTTTTCCGACAATAACCGTCTTAATCCCTTCTTTGATAATACGTCCATTGTCAGAACTTATCAACAATGCCTTCAGTTCTTCCAGTAGTTTATCCACAACCACCTTCAGTTCTCCACCATATCCATCCACACTGATATGCTCCGGATCATCTAAGGCAGTCTCAATAAATGCAGTGTGATACAAAATTTCCTCTCTTATTTTCTTTATCTTCTGATGAACCGTTCCTTTTAACTGGCTCACAGAACTCTTCAGTGCATACTCATTTTTGGAGTGAATGACATCAATGACCGCCTCTGCCTGAGACAAATCCATTCTCCCATTCAAAAATGCACGCTTTGTAAATTCACCGGGCTCGGCAGGTCTCGCTCCATATTTGATCACAGTTTCCAAAATGCGTTTCATCACATAAACACCGCCATGACAATTGATCTCCACCGTATTTTCACCTGTAAAGCTATGTGGTCCCCGCATAATCATCACAAGCACCTCATCAATTGTCTCTTCACCATCTACAATATATCCATAATGTATTGTGTAACCTTTTTCTTCCTGAAAATATTTTTCTTTTTTTCCTTTATAAATCTTCTGGATAATTTCAAATGCTTCATCACCACTCATTCTGACAATTCCGATTCCGGAATTCGTCATGGCTGTCGCAATTGCTGCAATTGTATCTGTTTTCATATTTTTTCCTCCAAGTGTAACTAAGGACGGGGATGATATGATATCACCCCCGTCCCCAATTCACATTTATTTTCTTGCCAATGTCACTACTACTCTTCTATAAGGTTCTTCACCTTCACTGTGTGTAGACACATATTTATCCGCTTGAAGTGCTGAATGAATAATTCTTCTTTCATAAGGATTCATAGGCTCTAATGAAACAGGTTTCTTTGTTCTCTTTACTTTGTAAGCAATGTTTTTTGCAAGATTTTCTAATGTCTCTTTTCTTCTCTGACGATAATTTTCTGTATCTAGTTTGACACGCACATAACCATCCTGCATTTTATTCGCTACACGGTTTGTCAAATACTGAAGAGAATCTAAAGTCTGTCCACGTTTTCCGATGAGAATTCCCATATGCTCGCCCTGCATCTCGATACACAAAGCGCCATCCTGATCAATACTTGAAGTAATCTCAACTTCCATTCCCATTGTTTTTAAGACATCATGCAAGAATTTTTCACAAGCTTCTTTTGTACTTTCCTGTACTTCCGAAAGTTTTTCTTCTCTTCTCACAGGCTCTTTCACATGTTCTTTCTTAACATGCACTTCTTTTTTTACTTCTCTGTGTGATTCCACAGTTTCTCTTGCCTTTTCAATTTGTTGTTCCAACGAAGGTTTTACTTCTTCAACTTCTTCTCTTACTTCCTCAACAGGCTCTTCCACCACTTTTTTCCAAGCTCTGATCACAGCCTGTTTACTTCCGATTCCTAAAAAACCGGTACTTCCCTTTTCGATTACCTCATATTCTAGTTCACTGCTTGTAACTCCAAGCTGAATACTTGCCTCTGTAATTGCATCACTTACATTTTTTGCTGATACTCTAATCTCATTCATCTTAAACCCTCCTTGACATTCTCATCTTTCTAAAAATAAGAATTTTGGTTTAGCCTATTTTTTGTTTTTATTAAAATCACTTACCATATTTGCTTTCGATGCCAAACTTCCTGGTTTTGCATTTTGCTTATAAGAATCAATATTATTGCTGCTTGTTGTTTTTCTCTTCGGCTCATCAATGTTCTTCACATTTTTATGCGCCATCGCATTGATCTCTTTTCCGGAAACTGCATCTTTTTTCTCACGCTTCTTCGCAGCTTTTTTGATATTCTCTTCAATCAGCTCATCCATTGACTTCTTGCTTAAGAATTTATTGATTACAAGCTGCTGAATCGTTCTTACTACCGCACTGGCAATCCAGTAGATACCAAGACCTGCCGGCATTGAGAAACACATAAACACAGAAATCAACGGCATAACATTCATCATTGTCTTCATCTGCGCTGCCATCGGGTTATCATCATCATTTCCTGTTGATGTCGCCTGCTGCATCAGTTTTGCACTGATCCACTGTGAAAGTCCGGATAATACCGGAATTGCAAGTGCAACGATAATAAGACCAATAGAAAAGTTCTTTGTTGCTGTCATGAACATAGATCCCGGTGTCTCTGCAATATTGATTCCAAGAAATGTATTCAAATGTGTTAAACTGTTTTTTGTAGAATCAATTAAATTTGTCAAGTCCGGAAATTTATCTGCAAGTGTATCCCAGGTTCCCGGTCTGAATTTGTATAATACGTCAACGAGTGTATTTGCTTTGCTATAATCATATGTTTCAGGATTGATCATGATCGGACTTGCTTTTCCGATTCCTTCCATGATTTTCTGGTAACCGTCTGTCGCCATAATCTGGTTAACCAAAGGCATGTATGCATCTTTAATACTTGTTACATATGCTGGAATATTTTGAATAACCGGCCATAATGCAAACAAAATAGGGAACTGAATCAGTGAACCAAGACACCCGCCAGTCGGCGATGTTCCATATTTTTCATAAACCAGCTTTGTCTCTTCCTGCATCTTCATCATAGATGCCTGATCTTTTTTATTTTTATATTTTTTCTGAATTTTCTGAATCTCCGGATTCATAACAGCCGACATTCTTGAAAATTTCTGCTGCTTAATCGTCATCGGAATCATCAATGTATAGACAATGACTGTAAATATAATGATACTAAGACCAATATTCTCAATACCAATATAACTCAACGCATTGAAAATTCCATTCATGATAAATCCGAGCAGTTTTGCAATACTTCCAATAATAAAAGTATTAGACTGCGTCAATACAATACCCATATTTTTCTCCTCCAAATGTTATTCTTAAGGCACCGGATCATACCCACCTTTTGAAAATGGGTTACAACGTAAAATTCTCCACACTGTAAGCAGTCCACCCTTTAATGCGCCGTATTTTTCAATTGCTTCCAGTCCATACTGGGAACAAGTCGGAAAATATTTGCAGCAACTTGCTGTTTTCAGTCCGGATAAATATTTTCTATAAAACTTAATGAGTCCTATAAATATTCTTTTCAATTTTTACATCTCCAAATGTGAATCTATAATATTATGAAGTTTTCCCAAATGAATCAGTGCACTTTCTATCTCTTTATATGTTCTACCTTTTGCACCTGCTCTCGCAATAATAACAATATCCAATCCATTCTGGAATTTATCTTCTTGTAGTCTATAAGTCTCTCTGATCAATCTTGTCAGCCTGTGTCTTACCACACTATTGCCAACCTTTTTACTCACTGAAATGCCCAAGCGATTTCTTTCACTCTGATTCTGATAAATATACATCACCAGATACTTATTAGCATAAGACTGTCCTTTTCTATAAACAATCTGAAAGTCTTTATTTTTTTTCAATGATTCGGAAAAATGCATTCTTCTCTCTCCACTTTTTACATAGAAGAAAAGGCCACATATATGCGGCCTACGCTGATAACTGTTTTCTTCCTTTTGCTCTTCTAGCTGCTAAAACTTTTCTTCCACCAGCTGTGCTCATTCTTGCTCTAAATCCATGAACTTTTGATCTAGATCTCTTTTTTGGTTGGAATGTCATTTTCATTGATATCCACCTCCTTGACTCAAACCTATATATGATTAATATAAGTACATATTTTTTTAGACATCGCACTTAATTATAGTCAATAAATCCCTCTACGTCAAGGGATTCTGGATATTTTTTTGAACTTAATACACATCTTAATTTTCTCACTCTTTCATCCCCAAAGTTATCCACAAGTTTTCCACATTTTGTGGATAACTTGTGGATTTCCTGTGGATAAGCTGTTAATTTAAAATTTATTTTTCTTCTTATCAACGATTTTTCCTTATTTTTCGCTGTTTAAAAAGTTTTCCACATGGATTAATCATTGCTTATCTACTTATTTTGATGTAGAATAGTGTAGAGATATACTCTGGAGTAGGTATACCTTAAATGTAAAGATTAGGAGTTAACGGAATGAATATTGTAGCGGAAAAATGGGATGAGATTATCCACAAATTGAAGATCGAATATGGACTTTCTAACGTTTCTTTCCGGACCTGGATTGAACCCTTGGAAGTTTACAATGTATCAGATTCTACGGTTTATATTCTTGTGCCTTTAAAGTCAAGTGTGGATTATATTAATCAAAAATATCTTCTGCCTTTTCAAGTCTGTATTGCAGAGATAACCGGACAGGAATTTGAAGTAAAATTTATTACAGTTGATGATTCTCAGAATATTAATGTAAAGAATCAAGATGACACTTATAAAAAGAATGCAACTCAAAACAGTATTTTTGAGCAGGCGAACCTTAATCCAAAATATACTTTTGATACATTTGTAGTTGGTGGAAACAATAATTTTGCCCACGCTGCTTCTTTAGCTGTATCAGAATCTCCGGGAGAGATTTATAATCCTCTCTTTTTATATGGAGGTGTTGGACTTGGGAAGACCCATCTGATGCATTCTATTGCACATTTTATATTAGAAAAAGATCCGACGAAAAAAGTTTTATATGTCACAAGTGAAACTTTTACAAATGAATTGATCGAAGCATTAAAAAGTGGTAAAACAAGCGGCGGCAACGAGCTTGCGATGACTGCTTTTCGTGAAAAATACCGTAATATCGACGTTTTGCTGATCGATGACGTTCAATTTATTATCGGAAAAGAAAGTACACAGGAAGAATTTTTCCATACCTTTAATCATTTACATGTATCAGGTAAACAGATTATTATCTCAAGCGATAAGCCTCCGAAAGATATTGAGACTTTAGAAGCAAGACTTCGAACGCGTTTCGAGTGGGGATTAATTGCCGATATTTCTTCACCTGATTATGAGACAAGGATGGCAATTCTTCGCAAAAAAGAAGAATTAGACGGACTTCAGAAATATCATATCTCGAATGAAGTTATGCAGTATATTGCTACCAATGTAAAATCGAACATTCGTGAGCTGGAGGGTTCACTGAATAAATTGATTGCACTTCATAAATTAAAAAATGAAGAGATTAATATTATGCTCGCCGCCGAGGCGTTAAAAGATATTGTATCACCGAACAAAAACAGACAGATCACTCCGGAATTAATATTAGAAGTTGTTTCCGAGCATTTTTCTGTCTCTATTGCGGACTTAAAAAGTGGAAAACGTAATGCGAACATTGCAAACTCAAGGCAGATTGCAATGTATTTGTGTCGTACAATGACAGATACTCCTTTAAAATCAATTGGAATTATGCTCGGAGGGCGTGACCATTCTACCGTCAGCCATGGAGTAGATAAAGTTACCGAAGATATTAAGACCAATGAAGCATTAAACAATACAATTGAGATTATTAAAAAGAAAATTAACCCAGTTTAAGATTTGTTTATAAGTCGTATAAAGAACGTGAATAAACTGTTGATAACTTGTTTACAAGATGTGGATAAAAAAATAGCCGATTTTTCGCAAAAAGTTGTCCATCTCTTGTCAACGTAAACTTTTTTATTTATCAACACAGTTTTCCTGTCCTTAAATTCCGTTAAAATCGGGGTTTTCTAGGGTTATACACATATCCACAGCCCCTAAGACGGATACGGCGGATAACCTTTAATAAATATATACACAAAGCAACCCGAAAGGAGTTATACACATGAAAATCATTTGTACAAAATCAAACCTTGCAAAAGGAGTTAACATTGTATCGAAAGCAGTTCCTTCTAAAACAACAATGCCTATCCTTGAATGTATTCTTATAGATGCAACAACAGATATTATTAAGTTAACAGCTAATGATATGGAATTAGGAATCGAGACTATTATTGAAGGAGACATTATTCAAAAAGGAGTTATTGCTATAGATGCAAAGATTTTTTCAGAAATTGTCAGAAAACTTCCTGATAATGAGATTACAATCGAATCAGACAGCAATCTTCAGACAATGATTACGTGCGAAAAAGCAAAATTTAGTATTTCTGCAAAATCCGGAGAAGATTTTTCCTATCTTCCATATATTGAAAAAGCAGAATCTATCACTTTATCACAATTTACATTGAAAGAGTTGATTCGTCAGACAATTTTCTCAATTGCAGATAACGATAGCAACAAATTAATGACTGGTGAATTGTTTGAAATTGATGAGAATATTCTGAAAGTAGTATCGCTTGACGGACACCGAATTTCGATCAGGAAGACGGAATTGACAAAAAATTATCAATCGAGAAAAGTTGTCGTTCCTGGAAAGACATTGATGGAAGTTAGTAAAATTTTGTCAGGTGAAGCAGACAGTACAGTATGTCTGTCATTCACGGACAACCACGTTGTATTCGAATTTGATAACACAGTTGTTGTGTCGCGTTTGATTGAAGGAGAATATTTCCGTATCGATCAGATGTTATCCAGCGACTATGAAACAAAGGTTAAAATCAATAAAAAAGAACTTCTGAGTTGTATCGACAGAGCAACGCTTCTGGTAAAAGAAGGAGATAAAAAACCAATCATTATCAATATTATGGACGAGGTTATGGAATTGAGAATCAAATCCCAGCTAGGATCCATGAACGAAGAGATTATGATTTCCAAAGAAGGAAAAGATCTCTTGATCGGATTTAATCCGAAATTCTTAATTGATGCACTTCGTGTGATCGAGGATGAGGAAGTTACAATTTATCTTATGAATGCGAAAGCACCATGCTTTATCAGAGATGAGAAGGAAAGCTATGTGTATTTGATTTTGCCGGTTAACTTTAATGCAGGAGTTTAAGAAATGGAAATTATAAAATTAAGAGAAGAATTTATTAAACTTGGTCAGGCTTTGAAAGCGGCAGGACTTGTAGAATCCGGAGTGGAAGCAAAAGAAGTGATTCAGGACGGTCTTGTTAAAGTCAATGGAGAAGTCGACACAAGAAGAGGAAAGAAACTTTATGATGGCGACATCGTATCTTTTGATGGAACAGATATAAAGATTGAAAAATAGAACATGAATAGTTGGTGTAAGGATGATAGTAAAGTCTTTAAAATTGAAAAATTTTAGAAATTATAATTTGTTAAACATAGAGTTTGATGCAGCTACCAATATTTTTTGTGGGGATAATGCACAGGGAAAGACTAACATTCTCGAATCCATCTATTTGTCGGGGACGACAAAGTCTCATCGCGGAACGAAGGACCGTGATATGATACAGTTTGGACATGATGAAGCTCATATCGAGACTGTAGTAGAAAAAAATGGAATTCCGTTTCAGATTGACATGCATTTAAAGAAAAACAGTCCGAAGGGAATTGCAATTAACAAAATACCAATTCGCAAGGCAAGTGAATTGTTTGGAATTATCAATATCGTGTTTTTCTCGCCGGAGGATTTGAATATTATCAAAAATGGACCGGCGGAGAGAAGACGTTTTATTGATTTGGAACTTGCACAGCTTGATAAATTATATCTCAGCGACCTGTCGAACTATAATCGAATCATTAATCAGAGAAATAAATTGCTAAAAGATGTCTATAACAGGAATGATCTGCTTGAGACCCTTGAAATATGGGATCTTCAGCTTATTCAGTATGGAAACAAGATTATTGAAAGACGAAAACAGTTTATCGGGCAGGTGAATGAGATTATCTCAGAAGTACACAGGAAACTGACCGGTGGAAGAGAAGAATTAAAGCTTTATTATGAACCGGGAATTGGAAATTTAGAATTTGAAAAGGCACTTTTGAAAAACAGGGAGCGGGATATTCGAATGAAAAGTACTTCCGTCGGACCTCACAGAGATGATATTTGTTTCATGACAAATGATTTGGATATACGTAAATTTGGTTCTCAGGGGCAGCAAAGGACGGCGGCGTTATCATTGAAATTATCAGAGATTGAACTTGTAAAAGAGATTATAAAAGATACGCCAATATTATTATTGGATGATGTTTTGTCTGAATTGGACAAACACAGGCAAAACTATTTATTAGATAGCATTCGCGATGTACAGACTCTAATCACGTGTACAGGATTAGACGATTTTGTGAATCATCGTTTTTCTATAAATAAAATTTTATATGTAAAACAAGGAGAAGTAAAGGTTCTGAACGAATCGAAAATATAGGAGGATTTATATGAGTGCAGAATATGGTGCAGATCAAATCCAGATACTAGAAGGATTAGAAGCAGTAAGAAAAAGACCGGGAATGTATATTGGGAGTACCTCGATTAGAGGACTTCATCATTTGGTGTATGAGATTGTAGATAACGCAGTAGATGAAGCATTGGCGGGATATTGTGATACGATTTTCGTATCGATTAACGAAGATAATTCCATTACAGTTATTGACAATGGGCGTGGTATTCCGGTAGGAATCAATCACAAAGCAGGACTTCCGGCGGTAGAGGTTGTATTTACGGTACTGCATGCCGGAGGAAAATTCGGCGGTGGCGGATATAAAGTATCCGGAGGACTTCACGGGGTTGGTGCGTCTGTTGTAAATGCACTCTCTGAATGGCTTGAAGTTGAGATTTACAACGAAGGAAAAGTCTATAAGCAGAGATATGAGAGAGGCAAAGTAGTCTATAAATTAAAGGTTATAGATGAATGTGATGCACAAAAGACAGGAACAAAGGTTACATTTCTTCCAGACAAAGAGATTTTTGAGGAGACAGTGTTTGATTATGACACGTTGAAACAGCGTTTCCGTGAGATGGCATTTTTGACAAAAAATCTGAAGATTGTCCTGAAAGATGAAAGACCGGAAGAGCCGATTGAGAAGACTTTCCACTACGAAGGCGGAATTAAAGAGTTTGTGCAGTATCTGAATAAAAGTAAGACACCTCTTTATGAGCAGATTATTTACTGTGAAGGTGAAAAAGACGGTGTCGCAGTAGAGGTTGCAATGCAGCACAATGACTCTTACAGCGATAACACATATGGATTTGTAAATAACATTACAACACCGGAAGGCGGTACACATGTCGTTGGATTCCGAAATGCTTTGACAAAGACGTTCAATGAATATGCGAGAAAAAATAAATTATTAAAAGATAACGAGCCAAATCTTTCCGGAGAAGATATCCGAGAAGGTCTGACAGCGATTATAAGCGTAAAGATTGAAGATCCGCAGTTTGAAGGACAGACAAAACAAAAATTAGGAAACAGTGAGGCGCGAGGTGCGGTTGACAATATTGTTAGTACGCAGTTAGAGATTTTCTTAGAGCAGAATCCGAATGTCGCAAAGATGACAGTGGAGAAGTCTGTCATGGCTCAAAGGGCAAGAGAGGCAGCCAGAAAAGCGAGAGATCTGACGAGAAGAAAATCTGCGTTAGAAGGAATGTCGCTTCCGGGAAAGCTTGCGGACTGTTCAGATAAGGATCCTGCAAACTGTGAAATTTACATTGTAGAGGGTGACTCTGCAGGTGGTTCTGCAAAGACGGCCAGGGACAGAGCAACACAGGCTATCCTGCCGCTTCGTGGAAAAATCCTGAATGTGGAGAAAGCCAGATTAGATAAGATTTATGCCAATGCAGAGATTAAGGCGATGATAACTGCATTTGGAACTGGAATACATGATGATTTTGACATTTCAAAGCTTCGTTATCATAAGATCATCATCATGACAGATGCCGATGTCGATGGAGCTCATATCAGTACGTTATTATTGACATTCCTGTATCGTTTTATGCCGGAGCTGATCAAAGAAGGTTATGTGTATTTGGCACAGCCTCCACTTTATAAGCTCGAAAAGAACAAAAAAGTATGGTATGCGTACAGTGATGAAGAGTTGAATAAGATTCTTTTGGAAGTTGGAAGAGATGGAAATAACAAGATTCAGCGTTACAAAGGTCTTGGGGAGATGGATGCAGAGCAGCTTTGGGAGACAACTATGGATCCGGAACACAGAATTTTACTTCGTGTGACAATGGACGAGGAATCTACATCGGAGTTAGACCTTACATTTACAACTTTGATGGGCGACAAGGTAGAACCGAGACGAGAATTTATCGAAGAGAACGCAAAATATGTAAATAACCTGGACATTTAGAGATTGGAGAATGAAAAATGGAAGATAATATTTTTGACAAAGTGCATGACATTGATCTGAAAAAGACAATGGAAGAATCTTATATCGATTATGCGATGAGTGTTATCGCTTCCCGTGCCCTCCCGGATGTCCGGGACGGTTTGAAGCCGGTACAGAGAAGAATTTTATACTCAATGATTGAATTGAACAACGGTCCGGATAAGCCACATCGTAAATGTGCCCGTATCGTCGGTGATACGATGGGTAAATATCACCCGCATGGTGACAGCTCAATCTATGGCGCACTCGTAAATATGGCGCAGGAATGGTCTACAAGATATCCGCTTGTCGATGGACATGGAAACTTTGGTTCTGTAGATGGTGACGGCGCTGCGGCGATGCGTTATACAGAGGCCCGTCTGAGTAAGATTTCGATGGAACTGACGGCTGACATCAACAAGAATACAGTTGATTTTACACCGAACTTTGATGAGACGGAAAAAGAACCGTCTGTACTTCCGGCAAGATTTCCGAATCTGCTTGTGAACGGAACATCAGGTATTGCCGTAGGTATGGCGACAAACATTCCACCTCACAATCTGCATGAAGTGATCAGTGCGGTTGTAAAAATCATTGATGATCAGATTGATGAAAATGGTGAGACGACAATCGAAGATATTTTACAGATTATCAAAGGTCCTGACTTTCCAACCGGAGCAATGATTCTCGGAACACGCGGAATTGAGGAAGCATACCGCACCGGACGTGGGAAAATCAGAGTGCGTGCGGTGACAGATATTGAGCCAATGCAGAACGGAAAGAACCGTATTGTAGTGACAGAACTTCCGTACATGGTTAATAAAGCACGTCTGATTGAAAAGATTGCAGAGCTTGTAAGAGATAAAAAGATTGACGGTATCACAGATTTAAGCGACCAGTCAAACAGAGAAGGTATGAGAATCTGTATCGAACTGCGCCGTGACGTGAATGCAAATGTCATTTTAAATCAGTTATATAAACATACACAGCTTCAGGATACATTTGGTGTTATCATGCTTGCACTCGTAAACAATGAGCCGAAAGTCATGAATATTCTGGACATGCTGAATTATTATTTAAAGCATCAGGAAGAAGTTGTGACAAGAAGAACTCAGTACGAGTTAAATAAGGCAGAAGAGCGCGCCCATATTTTACAAGGGTTACTGATTGCCCTTGATAACATTGACGAAGTAATCCGCATTATCCGCGGTTCGAAAAATACACAGATTGCAAAAGAAGGCTTGATAGAAGCATTTGAACTTACTGAAGTACAGGCACAGGCAATTGTGGACATGAGACTTCGTGCTCTGACAGGTTTGGAACGTGAAAAGTTGGAGACGGAATATGCAGAGTTAATGAAACGAATTGGTGAATTGAAAGCAATTTTGGCAGATAGAAAACTGCTGTTAGGTGTGATCAAGGAAGAGATTTTAATCATTGACGGTAAATATAGTGATGAGAGAAGAACTTCAATCGGATTTGATGAATTTGATATTTCCATGGAAGATTTAATTCCAAGACAGGATGTTGTCATTACAATGACGAAACTTGGATATATCAAACGTATGACAGTAGATACATTTAAGAGCCAGAACCGTGGGGGAAAAGGAATCAAAGGAATGCAGACGATTGATGAAGACTATGTGGAAGAGTTGTTTATGACGTCGACGCATCACTATATCATGTTCTTTACGAATACAGGGCGTGTATACCGCTTAAAAGGATATGAGATTCCTGAGGCGAGCAGAACTGCAAGAGGAACTGCAATTATCAATCTGCTTCAGTTAATGCCGGACGAAAAGATTACAGCCATGATTCCAATTGATGAATACAAAGAAGGACAATATCTGTTCATGGCTACCAAGAAAGGTCTCGTGAAGAAAACACCGATTACAGACTATGCAAATGTAAGAAAGACAGGGCTTGCGGCAATCACACTTCGAGAAGAGGATGAGTTGATCGAAGTGAAATTCACAGATCAGGATCAGGATATTATTCTTGTCACAAAATATGGACAGTGTATCCGATTTAACGAAAAAGATGTCCGTGCAACCGGAAGAACTTCTATGGGAGTTCGTGGAATGAATCTTGCGGATCGCGATGAAGTAGTCGGAATGCAGCTTCATACACAGGGAACCCATTTGCTGATCGTATCTGAAAAAGGTATGGGTAAACGTACGGCAATGGAAGAATTCACATCGCAGAATCGTGGTGGAAAAGGTGTGAAATGCTATAAGATTACGGAAAAGACCGGTAATGTAGTCGGCGTAAAAGCAGTTAATGAAGACAATGAGATTATGATCATTAACACAGAAGGAATCGTAATCCGTATGGAATGTAATTCTATTTCTGTGCTTGGACGTATCACATCCGGAGTGAAATTAATTAACTTAAATGACAATGCGACAGTTGCAAGTATTGCAAAAGTAAGAGAGACAGAGTAACCAAAACAACAATATTTGCATATGCTGATACAGGAGGTGAGAGGATGCTTTCTATCACGAACACAATGCCTGAGGCATATGCAAAGATAAAAGGGAATAAAAAATATCCGAATTTAAAGGGAACGATTTCTTTTTATGGAGTACATGGGGGAACGATTGTTGTAGCAGAAGTGACAGGACTCCCGGAAAATAGTACATTTCATGGATTTCATATACATGAAGGAGAAAATTGTACCGGAACAGAAGCAGAACCATTTCAAAATGCAGGAACGCACTATAATCCTAAAAACACACAACATCCGAATCATGCGGGAGACTTGCCGCCATTATTGGCGAATCATGGAACCGCATTCGGTGCATTTTATACTGACCGGTTTTATCCGGAAGATGTAATCGGGAGAACGGTTATCGTACATGAAAATGCAGATGATTTTCGGACACAGCCGTCCGGAAATTCAGGGGCAATGATCGCTTGCGGGAAGATAGTAAGAGAATAACACAAATCGGTTTAAACAGGGGAGATGAAAGCTCTATGAGTTATGATCTCCCCTTAAGTTTTACAATTCTCTCAAGATAATTTCTGCTGTTTTCTTCACGGTAGCGGCAACAAATTTCGTACACTGCTCTTTTCTTTCAGGAGAATTCTTTTCTTTTCCTTTTGTGAGAATACGACAGCATGTACCACCGCAGGTTTCACGGAAGAAATCATGTAATTCTTTTGTCAATTCAAAACATTTGTTGATTTTTGGATCTCCCGGAGTTTTTCTTCCGAAAAAGTATCCGATACACATCGTACCACCGGCAAGAGCTCCGCAAATGCAGCCGCCACCGCCAAGCCCCCATGGAAAACCGGAACTCATCGCAATAGCATCGTCAGACATTTCCAATTCAAAATTTTTCTTGATTGCATAGATGATAGATTCTGAACAGGCAAAGCCCTGATTAAAAATCTCAACAGCATCTTTTTGCAATTGGTCTAAATTTACGTCTTTTGTCATTTTTTAAACCCTCTTTCTCAATAATAATATTTTTCTTTTGACTTTTCTAAATAAATTATAGAGCAAAAAAATGTTATTTTCAAATCTGTTTATTATTTCTCAAGTTGGTTAAAATAAAAAGGGGTTATAAACGAGTTAAAAATGCACAAAAAACATAAAAAATTACTATAGAAATTTTACAAAGTATATTTTGTTTTGACAAAAAAGGACATAAGTCCTATAATGGAAAAGCAATATATGTTATTGTTCAATTAACAACCGATTCTAACAAAAAAAAGGAGGACACGTATTTATGAAAAAGAGAGTTATTGCAATGTTACTTGCAGGTGTGATGGCATTATCATTGACCGCATGTGGTGGTGGAGACAGTGATAAAGGGAAAAAAGAATCAGGGAAAGAAATGAAGGTAGCAATGGTTACAGACTCAGGAGATATCACAGACCAGAGTTTTAACCAGACAACTTATGAATCAGGGAAAGCCTGGTCAGAGGACAACGATGTAGAATTTACTTATTACAAACCGGAAAGTGACAATGATGAGGCGAGAAAAGCAAGCGTTGATCAAGCTGTTGCAGATGGAGCAAATGTAATTCTTTTACCAGGATATTTATTTGCGAGTGCAGTAATTGAAAAATCAGAGATGTATCCGGATGTAAAATTCGTTGCACTTGATGTTGGAGCAGGAGACATCCTTGGCTCAGCACTTGGTGATGAATATGATGGAAACGAAGAAAACTATGATGTAAAAGAATATTATCATGCAGATAATGTTTACTGCGCGACTTATCAGGAAGAACTTTCAGGATATATGGCAGGATATGCAGCTGTGAAATTAGGATACAAACATCTTGGATTCCTTGGTGGAATGAAAGTACCGGCTGTAACACGTTTCGGATACGGATACGTACAAGGTGCTAACGAAGCAGCAAAAGAACTTGGAATTACAGATCAGGTACAGGTAGAATATGTATGTGGAGGTCAGTTCTATGGAGATGCTGACATCACAGCTTACATGGATACATGGTATGGAACAAAAGGTGTAGAAGCTGTATTTGCATGTGGTGGTGGTATTTATACATCAGCAGCAGAAGCAGCAGCAAAAGTTGGCGGAAAAGTAATCGGTGTAGATACAGATCAGGCTCCGATTATCGACAAAGCTGGTGAAGGATTAACAATCACATCTGCTATGAAAGGACTTGGAACAACAGTTACAACAGTTCTTACAGATATCAAAGCAGACAAATGGAGCAACTACGGAGGAAAAATTGATAAACTTGGTTTAGTATCTGAAAATGCAGATGAAAACTTTGTACAGCTTCCAGTGGAATCAACACAGTGGAATGATGGATTTACAGAAGATGATTATCATGCACTTGTAAAATCAATGTACGATGGAGATATCAAAGTTTCTAACGACATTACAGCAATGCCAAAGACAGAAATTACAGTAAACGACTACGGTAGCATTAAATAAATACTGAGTTGAAATAAGGGGGAGCAGGTGTGACGCCTGCTTCCTTTTTCATTAAGAAAAGGGAGAGGAGGTATGTAAAGGATGGAAAATTATGCAATTGAGATGCTGAATATTACAAAACGTTTTCCGGGAATCATTGCAAATGACAATATCACTTTACAGCTTAAAAAAGGTGAGATCCACGCGCTTTTAGGAGAAAATGGCGCGGGAAAATCAACACTGATGAGTGTACTTTTTGGTTTGTATCAGCCGGAGGAGGGTGAGATACGAAAAAACGGAAAAAAAGTGTCTATCAATGACCCGAATGATGCGAATGCACTTGGAATCGGAATGGTTCACCAGCATTTCAAATTGGTGGAATGTTTCAGTGTCTTGGATAACATTATTCTTGGAGTGGAGACGACAAAGGGAGGTTTACTCAAAAAAGATGCGGCGAGAAAGAAAGTCATGGATCTTTCTGAAAAATATGGTCTTTCAGTAGACCCAGACGCTTTGATCGAAGATATCACAGTAGGTATGCAGCAGAGAACGGAGATTTTAAAGATGCTGTATCGAGACAACGAGATTTTAATTTTTGATGAACCGACAGCGGTACTGACTCCACAGGAGATTCAGGAGCTTATGGAAATCATGAAGAACCTTGCGGCAGAAGGAAAAAGTATTCTTTTTATCACACATAAGCTTGGCGAGATCATGCAGGTGGCAGACCGATGCAGTGTACTCAGAAAAGGAAAATATATCGGAACGGTAGACATCAAAGATACAACACCGGAAAAGCTTTCAGCAATGATGGTAGGTCGTGATGTTAATTTTGTAGTGGAGAAAAAGCCGGCAAAACCAGGTGAGGTTGTCCTTGATATAGAAGGCATGACGGTTGCTTCAAAACACCATAAAAACAATGCGGTAAACAATGTATCTCTTCAGGTGCACAGAGGAGAGATTGTGTGTATTGCAGGAATCGATGGAAATGGACAGACAGAATTTGTATATGGATTGTCCGGATTAGAGCCATTAAAGAGCGGTAAGATCACAATGAATGGGGAAGATATCACAGAGATGTCAATCAGAAAGAGACTGACATCCGGCATGAGTCATATTCCTGAAGACAGACATAAACATGGTCTTGTACTTGATTACTCATTGGAAGATAATATTGTGCTTCAAAGATATTTTGAGCCACAGTTTACAAACAAATTTGGATTTTTAAAACGAAAAGAGATTCGTAAGTATGCAAATCGGCTGATTGAACAGTATGACGTAAGATCCGGACAGGGAGCAATCACAAAAGCTCGTTCTATGTCAGGAGGTAATCAGCAGAAAGCGATTATCGCGCGTGAGATAGATAAGAATCCTGAACTTTTGATTGCAGTGCAGCCAACACGTGGTCTGGATGTAGGAGCGATTGAATATATCCACAAACAATTAGTGGCACAAAGAGATGCCGGAAAAGGTGTTCTTCTTGTCAGTCTGGAACTTGATGAGGTTATGAATGTCTCTGATAGAATTCTCGTAATGTATGAAGGTGAGATTGTGGGAGAATTTGATCCTAAGGAAGTGACGGTAGAAGAACTTGGACTTTACATGGCAGGTTCTAAGAGAAAGGGGGCAGGAACAAATGAATAATCAGATAAAAAAGAAAGAAAGTATCTTAAGAAACAATGGGTTTCAGACAATCATTGCGTCTCTGCTCTGTATTATTATTGGACTTTTGATTGGTTATATCGTGCTTTTAATCATTAATCCAAGCGGTGCGGGAGAAGCAATCACAGCAATTTTAAAGAACTTCTTCTATTACCCGAGTGAAGTTGCGGTGAAGAAATATTTCGGAACGACACTTGTAAAAGCATCTGCACTTTTGATGTGTTCTCTTTCGGTATTGTTTGCATATAAAGTAGGATTGTTCAATATCGGAGCAGCCGGACAATATGTAATCGGCGCAGGGGCATGTCTTTACTTTGGACTTCAACTTAAAATGCCTTGGTATGTATGTTTGATCGCAGCAGTTGTATCAGCAGCAATCGTCGGAGGAATTTCAGGGTTATTGAAAGCATATTTTAACGTAAATGAGGTTATTTCGTGTATTATGCTGAACTGGATTGGACTTTATAGTGTCAACATGTTGCTGACAAAAGTAAAAGATGCATCGACACCATATACAAAGCCATTATCCAGCACAAATAAAAACGCGTTGCTTCCGAATGCAGGTTTAGATAAACTGTTTGCCAATAATGAATTTGTTACAATCGGTCTTGTACTTTCCGTTGTAATGGCAATTGTTGTATGGGTAATTTTAGAAAAAACAAAATTCGGATATGAATTAAAAGCAACCGGATTAAATAAAAATGCAGCAAAATACTGCGGTATGCGTGAAAAAAGAAATATTATTTTAACAATGGTAATTGCAGGCGGACTTGCAGGACTTGGTGCTGGAATCTTTTATCTGACTGGAATTGAGCAGTGGATGGTTCAGCAGACAACAGTTCCGGCAATGGGATTCAATGGAATTGCAGCGGCATTTCTTGGTGGCTCAAGCCCGATTGGAGCGATTTTTTCATCATACTTTATCCAGCACATCACAAGTGGTGGTACTTATGTAGACAAAACAATGTATTGTACACAGATTTCTGATTTGATTTCAGCATTTATCATTTATCTGTGCGGATTCGTACTTTTCTTCAAAATGTGGCTGAATAGATTTCTCAATAAAAGAGAAGAAAAACGTCTTGCAAAAGAGCAGAAAGGGGGAGAAGCATAATGTTGTTATTAGTTCAGTATACGTTAATATTTGCTTCTGTTCTGGTTCTCGTAGCACTTGGAGGATGTTTCTCAGAACATAGTGGCGTTATCAATATCGGATTAGAAGGAATCATGGTTATGGGTGCTTTAGGAGGAGCGCTTATGATGAAATATATTCCGGCAGGAATGGCTGCACCGCTTGTAATTTTGCTTGTTGTGCTGGCAAGTGTTCTGATCGGTATGATTTTTTCAATGTTACTTGGAGTGGCAGCAATCAAATTTAACGCAGACCAGACACTGGTAGGTACAGCGTTAAACTTATTAGGACCTGCAGCAGCAGTTGTATTAGTAAGAGCAATCAATACAGCAGAAAGTGTAGACAATGTATCTTCAACAGTGGCATATGGACATTCTAAAAAAGCATTTGTTATGAATATTGGAGGTTTTGAGTTTAACTGGTTTATGCTTATTGCACTACTTGTTTTGATTGCGGCATATATTGTCCTTTACAAGACAAAATTCGGACTTAGACTTTGTGCGTGTGGTGAACACCCACAGGCAGCCGATTCAGTTGGTATCAATGTATATAAGATGCGTTATGCGGGTGTTTTGATTTCGGGAGCACTTGGAGGACTTGGAGGACTTGTGTATATCACAGCCGGTGTAAGTGAATGGAAATTTGAAAATGGTGTTGCGGGATTTGGTTTCCTTGCTCTTGCCGTTATGATTTTTGGTCAGTGGAAACCGGTCAATATCGGACTTGCAGCATTATTGTTCGGGCTGTTCCGTGCACTTTCTAATGTTTACACAGGATTTGATGCACTTGTTGCGTTAAAACTTCCAAGCACCGTATACAACATGCTTCCATACATTATTTCTCTGATTGTTCTTATATTTGTGTCGAAGAAATCAAGAGCGCCAAAAGCAGAAGGAATTCCTTACGATAAAGGTCAACGTTAGAAAAATAGAGACGGAAAAGTGAAAAAGGGAGGAAGATAACGATGAAGAATTATTCGGAAGATGCAAGCAGACAATACCATATTCAGGTAGCAGAAGGTGAAGTCGGACGCTATGTGATCATGCCGGGAGATCCAAAACGGTGTGTTAAGATTGCACAGTATTTTGACAATCCGATTTTAGTTGCAGATAACAGGGAATATATCACTTACACAGGAACTTTGGATGGAGTGAAAGTAAGTGTGACATCTACCGGAATCGGCGGTCCGTCTGCAGCTATTGCGATGGAAGAATTATATCGCTGTGGAGCAGATACATTTATCCGTATTGGAACTTGCGGAGGTATGCAGACAGAAGTAAAAAGCGGAGATGTCGTAGTTGCAACAGGTGCGATTCGCATGGAAGGAACATCAAGAGAATATGCGCCGATGGAATTTCCGTCAGTTGCAGATCTGTCTGTGACAAATGCACTTGTGCATGCAGCTGAAAAGAAAGGGTATCCTTTCCACACAGGTGTTGTTCAGTGTAAAGATGCTTTTTACGGACAGCATGAGCCGGAGACAAAACCGGTCAGCTATGAATTGATGAATAAGTGGGAAGCATGGAAAAGACTTGGCTGTCTGGCATCTGAGATGGAATCAGCCGCATTGTTTATTGTGGCAAGTTATCTTCGGGTGAGAGCCGGCTCCTGCTTTCTTGTAGTTGCGAATCAGGAAAGAGAAAAACTGGGACTGGAAAATCCGGTCGTACACGATACCGATATGGCAATTCAGGTCGCAGTTGAGGCAATCCGCTCTCTGATTCAGGAAGACCAGAAAAAAGAAAAATAGGAGATAAAAAATGAACGTAAATGAAATGTTAAAACATGTAGATCATACACTTTTGACACAGACTGCTACATGGGAAGAGATCAAGCAGATTTGTGATGATGCAGTAAAATATGAGACAGCCTCTGTATGTATACCTCCAAGCTATGTGAAGCAGGCAAATGAATATATGCAGGGAAAGATTCCGGTTTGTACAGTAATCGGTTTTCCAAATGGATATATGACAACAAAGACAAAAGAATTTGAGACAAAAGATGCGATTGCAAACGGAGCATCTGAGATTGATATGGTCATTAATATCGGTTGGTTAAAAGATAAAAAATATGATCTTGTAGAAGAAGAAATCCGTACGTTAAAAGCGGCATGTGGTGAAAAAATCTTGAAAGTGATTATTGAGACATGTCTTTTGACAGAAGAAGAAAAGATTAAAATGTGCGAACTTGTGACAAATGCAGGCGCAGATTATATTAAGACTTCTACCGGATTTTCAACTGCAGGAGCAACCTTTGCAGATATTGAATTGTTTGCAAAGCATATCGGACCAGATGTGAAGATGAAAGCAGCAGGAGGAATTTCTTCTCTGAATGATGCGGAAAAATTCCTTGCATTGGGAGCAGATCGCCTTGGAACAAGCAGAATGATCAAACTTGTGAAAAATGAAGAGGCGTCCGGGTATTAAAAAAACGGAGGAACTGTGAATGGATAAAAAAATTGCAGAAGAAATGATTGAACTTGCCATAAAACAATTGGATTTTTCATATGTACCGTATTCCGGCTTTAAGGTTGGAGCGGCGCTTCGCGCAAAAGATGGACAATATTACACAGGCTGTAATATTGAAAATGCCTCTTACACACCGACAAACTGTGCAGAAAGAACAGCATTCTTTAAGGCGGTCAGTGAAGGAGTAAGAGAATTTGAGGCTATTTGTGTGGTAGGAGGAAAAGACGGGATTCTTACCGATTATGCATCTCCATGTGGCGTGTGTCGGCAGGTAATGATGGAGTTTTGTGATCCGGAGACATTTCAGATTATCCTTGCAACAGGGAAAGAGCAATATGAAGTATTTACGTTAAAAGAGATACTTCCGCTTGGATTCGGACCTAAAAATCTGAGGTAGAGGAGAAAAATATGACAGTAAACGAATTGAAACAGTTACCAAAAATCGAACTGCATTGTCATCTGGATGGTTCCTTAAGTAAAGAGTTCGTAGAGACACGGCTTCAAAGAGCTGTGTCTTGCGAAGAGCTCAGTGTTTCCGATGAGTGTACAAGCCTTGTGGAATATTTGAAAAAATTTGATCTTCCGGGGCAGTGTCTTACAGATGAAGAGGGACTTTTTGGAGCGGGATATGATGTACTTCGAACAATGAGCCAGGAAAATGTGTGTTATGCTGAGATTCGCTTTGCACCACTTTTTCATGTGTCGGAACAGATGAACACAGAGCAGGTGATAGAATCACTTTTAAATGGGCTCGAAAAAGGGAAAAAAGACTTTGGAGTAGAATATAATGTAATAACATGTGCTATGAGACATCATAGTGCGAAGCAGAATTATCAGATGATAAAAACGGCATGCCAGTTTCTTGGAAGGGGTGTGTGTGCAGCCGATTTAGCAGGAGCAGAAGCACAATATCCAATGACAGAGTTTATGGAACTCTTTGAACAGACCAAGAAGCTTGGTATGCCTTTTACTATTCATGCCGGAGAATGTGGAAATGCCCAAAATATTGTAGATGCGATAGAAGCCGGGGCAAAAAGAATCGGACATGGTATTGCGATGCGAGGTCATGAAGAGATACAAAAATTGGTAAAAGAGCGCCATATTGGAGTTGAGATATGTCCGATCAGCAACCTTCAGACAAAAGCAGTCAAGGGACCGGAAGAATATCCAATCAAAGAATTTTTAAAGGCCGGTCTGCTTGTCAGCGTTAATACAGATAATCGGACGGTGAGCAGTACGTCCATGACAAAAGAGCTTGAATTTATTCAAAGTATGTATGGAGTAAGTGATGAGGAGATCCTTTTGATGATGCGAAATGCGGCGGAGACAGCATTTGCATCTGAAGAACTAAAACACAGACTTTATAAAAAACTAGACGTAATCTAACAAATAAAATGAGGTGAGAATAAATGAACGAGTATAAAAGAATATTTGTGATTGTTCTTGATTCACTTGGAATCGGAGCAATGCCGGATTCAAAAAAATTCGGAGATGAAGGCGTAGATACATTTGGACATATTTTGGAAAAAATGGGCACATTGGAGATTCCAAATCTGCAAAAATTAGGAATGTTAAATTTGCATTCGGCAGGGAAAATGGAAAAAGTCGAAGAACCAAAAGGACGTTATATGAGACTTGGTGAGGCGAGCAATGGAAAAGATACGATGACCGGACATTGGGAGATGATGGGAATCAAGACAGAAAGACCGTTTAAGACATTTACAGATACCGGATTTCCACCGGAGCTGATTGCAGAATTAGAAAAACAGTGTGGAAAAAAAGTCATCGGAAATAAAAGTGCAAGCGGAACAGAGATTATCGAAGAGCTTGGAGAAGAAGAGATCAATACAGGTGCGATGATCGTGTATACATCTGCCGATTCGGTTCTTCAGATTTGTGGAAATGAGGAGACATTTGATCTGCAAAATCTTTACCGCTGCTGTGAAATTGCAAGAGAGATCACGCTGAAAGATGAGTGGAGAGTGGGACGTGTCATTGCAAGACCATATGTTGGAAAGAAAAAAGGAGAATTTAAGCGTACAAGCAATCGCCATGATTACGCTTTAAAACCAACGGGAAGAACAGCGTTGAATGCATTAAAAGACAAAGGTCTTGATGTAATTGGCGTAGGAAAGATCAATGATATTTTCTGCGGCGAAGGAATTACAGAGACACATCATTCAGACAGTTCGGTTCATGGAATGGAGCAGACCATCGAGATCAGTAAAAAGGATTTCCACGGACTTTGCTTTGTTAATCTTGTTGACTTCGATGCTCTTTGGGGACATCGAAGAGATGTGGAAGGATACGGAAAAGAGATTGAAAAATTCGATAAAAATCTGGGTGTTCTTTTGGAACAGTTAAGGGAAGACGATCTACTGATTCTGACGGCAGATCACGGAAATGACCCGACGTATACCGGAACAGATCATACAAGAGAATATGTGCCGTTTGTTGCCTATGCAAAGAAGATGGGGCATGGAGGTCCAATTGAAAATGAAGATACATTTGCGGTGATTGGGGCATCTGTAGCAGAAAACTTTGGCGTTGCGATGCCGGATGGAACAATCGGAAAATCTATTTTAAATAAACTAGTGTAAAGAGAGAAAAAACGTGAAAAGAGAAAAAAGGATAAGAATTATTCTGGCAATTTTGGGAATTATTCTAGTCGGGACAGGTGTAGCATTCAATGCCGCCGCAGCACTTGGAAATGATCCGGTTGGAATTGTCTATGACGGAATCAGAAGCGCTTTAAATCTTTCTTCAGAACAGCTTGGAATGGCATCTAACATTGTAAATATTGTTCTTGTAGTAATAATCTTCTTTTGGGAAAGACACTATGTAAATATTGGAACATTTATTTATATTATTCCATATGGGTTCGTTGTAGATCTGGGTGGAAGATTATATCACATGGTGTTTAAGGTTCAGACACTTCCGGTACAGATTGCAGGTGCAGCAATCGGTTGTTTCCTGCTTTATATGGGGGTTGCAATGTACATTACGGCAGATGTCGGACTAGATCCGTTTACCGGATTTGTAATGACAATCAGAGACAAGGTGAACAAACAGTTCCGTGTAGTAAAGGTATGTTTTGACATCTGTTGTATTGTGCTTGGATTTGTGCTTGGAGGAAAGCTTGGAATCATTACGATTCTGACAGCATTGGCGGCAGGACCGGTCATTCAGTTTTTAGCTGAGATTGTTCAAAAACAAATGGAAAAGACAGGACTATTCAGCCAAAGACGATAAAAGAGAGGTGAATAGTGTGTGGGATATAAGACTTTATATGATGCACTTCCATTTTTAAAAGACATTGATAAAAAACGTCAGGAACAGTTTAAAGAATATTTCAGGACGGCGCCACTTTGGGTGATGGATTCATTTCATATAGAGGAGATGGATAAGGGTGTGATATTCGTACGCGAAAATGCACCTGTAGAAAATATTTATTTCATCGGAAAAGGAATTATCGAAGCCATTGACTATAGAGTGCATGGAGTAGCGTATGAGTTTATGCGGTTCGATAATGTGTATGCAATGGGTGGGATGGAGTACATCATGGATATGAAGACTTATAGGACAACGCTTAGAACAGTGACAAGATGTACCGTTGTAAAAATGTCGAGAGCAAATTTTGAAAAATGGATGAGTGCGGATATTCATGCATTAAAACAGGAGGCAAAGCAAGTTGCAAACTATCTTCTTGAGGAGGGAAGAAAAGGACGGACTTTATTATTTCTTCAAGGGGCAGACAGACTTTCGATGCTTCTCGTGGAACGATTTGAGCGTTACGCAAAAAATGGTCTTCTTCAGGTTCGAGGTGGTCAGCAGGGATTATCTAACTCAACAGGGCTTTGCTTAAAAACGATCAATCGATCAGTAAAAAAGCTATTAGAACAAGGATTGATAACGAAAGAAGGAAATAAAATTTTGGTCGATCAATCACAGTATGAACGTTTAAAAGAAATCATTTCCAAAATCGTAACTTTGGAATAAAGGGAAAAGAGGTAAAAAGATGAATAAAGTATATGAAAAATTGATGACATGCGTGGAGAGTATTCGAAAAAGAATTGATTTTCAGCCGGAGGTTGCATTGATCTTAGGGTCAGGTCTTGGAGACTACGCAGATGAGATTCAGATTGAGCAGACGATCAACTATACGGAAATCGAAGGATTTCCAACTTCAACAGTAGCAGGTCATAAAGGAAGATTTGTATTTGGTTATGTGAATGAAGTGCCGGTTGTGATCATGCAGGGAAGAGTACATTTTTATGAGGGATATCCGATGTCAGATGTAGTGCTTCCAACAAGACTGATGGGAATGCTCGGAGCAAAAAAATTAATCCTGACCAATGCAGCAGGTGGTGCAAACTTTGATTTTAAACCGGGAGATTTTATGATCATCAATGACCATATTACAATTGCAATACCAAGCCCTCTGATCGGTGAAAATATAGATGAACTCGGCGTAAGATTTCCAGATATGAGCGAGGTATACAGCCAGCGTATGCGTAAAATCATCAAAGATACAGCAGAAAAAATGGGAATCAAAATGCAGGAAGGTGTATATATGCAGTTTACAGGTCCAGCATATGAGACACCGGCAGAGGTTCGTCTTGCAAGAACACTCGGCGGAGATGCTGTTGGTATGAGTACGGCATGTGAAGCGATGGCTGCACATCATATGGGAATGGAGGTATGTGGAATTTCATGTATTACAAATCTCGCAGCAGGAATGTCGACAGAAAAATTAGATCACAAAGAAGTACAGGAGACGGCAGACCGTGTAGCGAAACAGTTTAAAGAACTGATTACAGGAATTGTAACCAACATCTAAAGAGTTTCCGTAAAGGAAGGGGAAAAGAAAATGAATAAGTTATCAAAAAGATTAGGTACTATGGCGCTGGTTCTGACAATGACAGCATCTTATGTACCGGCAGTATTTGCAGAAGATGCAGGAACACAGGAGCCAGATTACACTGGATGGGACACAATAAAAGTATTTGAGACGACAGATGTGCATGGATACATTACAGATGTTTCCAGTTACAAAGAGGATACGTTTGAATATCGTCTTGCATATTTTTCAAAAATTGTAAACGATGCACGCAATAACGATGCGTATGAGGACGTACTGCTTTTGGATACCGGTGATATCTATCAGGGTACACCACATTCTAATCTGACTTATGGTGCAGCAATGCGGGCGGCATATGATCAGATGGACTATGATGCGGTAGGACTTGGAAACCATGAGTTTGACTGGGATGTAAAAACATATGCGACAGATGCAAAAGGAACCATGGCTCCATATGAGATTGGTTCTTACAAGGGGGATTCGGATATTCCTGTTCTTATGAGTAACCTGTACTATAAAGACAGTGGTGAACGTGTAGAATTCACACAGGATTATACGATCGTAGACAAAGGAGATTACAAGGTCGGAATCGTCGGCTGGGCAGATGACTACTCAGCAGATATCAAGGCTTCTCAGATTGCACCATATACAATCGATGACAATCGGGAAAAATTAAAGGAACTTGCGGAAGAAGTAGATAAGAAAGCCGATATTGTGGTTATTCTTGCACATTCTGATCCAAAATCGATTGCAGAAGAGATGGATCCGGAAGTCGTTGATCTTGTGGCAGGGGGACATACACATAAAAATGTAAATGGAACTGCTGATAACGGTATCGATTATATGCAGGGAAATTGCTATGCATACGGATATTCTACAGCAGAGATTAAAGTGAATCCTGAGACAAAAGACGTAGAAGTGACAACACCGGAATTCAAGGACATTTCTCCAAAAGGCGGAGATCATTCTTACTTATATTACAACAATGGAAATAATACACAATTAGATCCGGAAGTTACAAAGATCAGTCAGGCGGCATGGGATGCGGTAAAAGGTGAGATGTACGAAGTGCTTGGAACAGTTGACCAGAGCATTACAAGAGACTTTATTGATGAGGCGAACGGAACCTCTTCTATCGCAGGTAACTGGCTTGCAGATATGATGCTTGCAGCGACAAAAGATCAGAACACAGTGGCAGCATTTGCAAACAGAGGTGGAATCCGTGCAAACCTTGAGATGGCAGAAGGCGCGTCAAGCCGTGATATTACGGTGGCAGATATTTACACAATCTCACCATTTGGAAACCGCATTTTGACATTTGCGATTACCGGACAACAGATGGCACAGCAGCTGGAGCGTGCTTTGATCGGATTAAATCCGGAAATCGAAATTGATTCTGATGCGGCATATCAGGCTTCAAATTTGGGAGATCAGTTTGCAGGTATCACAGCAACATATAAAGTTGTAGACGGTGGAATCAAAGTATTATCCATCATGACAGATGACGGTCAGATGATTGACGTCAACGACACAACAAAGACATACAACGTATGTGTAAATGAATATTGTGCAACACTGGACGGTTCTGTATTTAAAGGAATGACACCGCTTGTAGCGATGGATGAAGCTCCGGTAGATAATTTAAGTACGATTGCGGCATTGAGAGAACACCGTGATACAGAAGGATTGAACATTGAGTTAGATACAACTGTTCATACATTGACATTACAGAACAAGATTCAGCAGTGGAAAGATGCACTTGGAAGTTATGACAAGGCTTCTTTGACAGAGGCAGATCGAACAGAGATTCAAAATATTTTAGATCAGGTAAACTATATTTTAGCTTCAGGTGATTTGGCAACAGAAGAAAAGACAGAACTTCAGAATGTGAAAGCAATTGCAGAAGGACTTCTGAAGACAACAGATTCCAAACCAGAAGAAAAACCGGACACAACACCGACTAAAAACCCAATAACACCGCCAAAAAGCAGTCCAAAAACAGGCGATACAGCAACTACAATGCCATGGGTAGTGTTAGTTATTGCTGGCGGCGCAGGTGTGGCAGCTATAGAGCTTTCTGCTAGAAAAAAACAGAATAGAGGATAGATTTAACTGGAACTTTACAAAAGTATGGTAGAAAAGAAGTAACAACTGTAGCAAAATAGTACAATGTAACAATTTAATTGAGACGAGGAGGATTTTTATGAAACAAGGTAGAAAAATCAGTATCGTGTCACGAATGTTTGCAGTGCTTCTTGCAGTTATGATGGTATGCAGCAACATCAGTCTTCCTTCAAAAGCGGCAGAGACAGTTCAAACAATCGCAGCATGGGAATACAAGGACAAGGATTCCGCGCCTTCCAGCCTTCCGGCAGGTGCGACATCAGGAAGTGGACAGCTTAATGTCACAGGAGCAACTTATACCGGATATTCGTCAAAAAGCCTGGCGGCGAATAACTGGGAAGAAGAAGGTTCTTGGACCATTTCCGAAATCAATGCAGAAAAGTATGAAAATTTAACATTTTCGGCTTCGCTTCGTTCCTCAAATACAGGAGCAAAAAATTTCCAATTGGAATATTCTTTGGATAAAGGACAGAGTTGGACAGTCGTTGACGGCGGAGCAGTAGAAATTACAAGTACCAATTTGACACAATTATACAAAGATGTGAAACTTCCGGCAGAGCTTTCCGGACAGAATTTTGCACTTCGTGTAAAAAAAGTTGGAACAACAAGTGTGAACGGCGGTACAGTTGCACCGACCGGAGCGAGCAATATTAATCATATTGTGATTAAAGGAACAACGACAGAAGATGGCGGAGAAACGACCGAGACTTGTGCCGAGGTTGAGGCATCCGTAGAACCTGGCAAGGTGGCAGCCGGAACAGAGGTCATATTATCCTGCCAGACCGAGGGGGCAGAAATTTACTACAAAGTAAATGATGCACAGAAATTTACAAAATATGATGCAGCAATCACGATTACAGAAAATACAACAATCACTGCATATTCACAAAAAGAAGGATTCAATAACAGTGAACAGAAAGTATTTTCGTATACAGTGGAAGAAGAGCCGGCTCCGGAGCCAGATCCGGATCCATCAGAAGGACAAAGACTCACAGAGTTAAAAGACGGCGATGTGTTTGTAATCTACAATCCGGCAAACAAAAAAGTAATGTCAGCTTCCGCAAGTGGAACAAGGCTGGCAGCATTGGATGGACAACCATCGGAGGAAGATGTTTTAGATGCACCGGAAGGCTCAGCAGTTTTAAAAGCATCGTTAGATGAAAAGACAGGATATTACACACTTACTGCACAAGGCAAATACCTCACAACTGGAAAAAGTGGTGGAAGCCTTACCTTAGAGGAAAAAGAAAGTGACTATAGTCTGTGGGAAGTAGAAAAAGCAGACGAAAATGGCGGATACTTTTTAAGAAGTGTCAATGCAGAGTATGGTGGAAATAAAAATCAATACATAGAATATTATAGTACGTTTACAACATTCGGAAAGAAAGAAAGCTCATCAGCAGACGCGTACTTGATGTATTTCTATCCGGCAAAAGAAGGTGTTCAGGTAGAGACAGATACTGTTCTGAATGTGGCACAGTGGGCAGGAAATGCCAACTACGAAGAAGCTGGTGTGCAGACAAGCATTGCAGGGGATTTGTATAAGACAAATGACATGTTGGATACCGATGCAAATTATACAGCAGTTGTGTCCGGCAAAGAAGTACTCCCATACACAAAAGCAACGAGCTCTAACACCGATTCTACTTCTTACTATATGGGCGGTACCGGATTAGGATCAGGGGACAATGATTACCTGCAATTTGCATTATCTTCAAAAGGATACGGGGCAATGGAACTTTCATTCCGTCTTCGTTCAAGCAAGACAGGGGCAGGCTCTTATCAGCTTCAGTATTCTGTAGATGGAACAAAATTTGAGAATTTTACAACCGGTTCTTACTCTTACAAATATACAAGCTATGGCTCAGATGGAAAACCGTATGAAGTGAGTAAATCAGGAGATGTCAAAGACGGGATTGCAAAGACAAGCTATGCTCCGGGGGAATACATTAACTTTAAATTTGATGTTCCGGAAGGAGCAGAACATGCGGATAAATTATATGTTCGTCTTGTAGCAGGAACAGAGCGTGCAGATGGAAAAGAAGGAACACCAGATAAAAGAGGAACACTTCGTATAGATTCGGTAGTGCTTATCGGAAGCCCGGTCATTGCGGATGATATCTGCGGTTATGTAAAAGCAGATCCGGCATCCGGAGAAGCGGCAACGGGAACCGAGATCACACTGACAAGTGCGACAGAAGGTGCGGCAATTTATTATTCAATAGATGGCGGAGAGTACAAAGTATACGATGATGCCAACAAACCTGTCTTAGAAAAGCTTCCTGCAAATATGCGGGCATATGCATCAAAAGATGGCGTGTCAGACAGTATTAAGACAATTTACAAATATACAAGTGGCAAAGTGAAAAACGTAGAGGCAACACCAAATGGCGGCGCAGTTATGAAAAACACAGAAGTCACTTTGAAATGTGCAACAGAAGGTGCAACTATTTTATATTCTACTGACGATGGACAGAATTGGACAGAGTACACAGAAAAAATTGTGTTGTCAGAACTTCCAATGACGTTCAAAGTAAAAGCAGTCAAAGAAGGATATGAAGACAGCAACATTGTTACACTTTCTTACACAGAGAGAACAAGTGAAAAATATAATCTTTATTTTGGACAGCTTCATTCCCACACAAGCTATTCCGATGGTGCGGGAACTGCACAGCAGGCATATGAACATGCTTCAGGGGTGGAAAACCTTGATTTCCTTGCACTGACAGACCACTCGAACTCGTTTGACAACGCAGACAGTGCATCTATTACAGACGGTTCTATGAGTGAGGAATGGACAGAAGGACATGAGCTTGCCCAAAAGTATACAACTGACGATTTTGTAGGTTTGTTTGGATATGAGATGACATGGTCAAACGGTCTTGGACATATGAACACTTTCAATACAGAAGGGTTCCAGAGCAGGACACAGACAGAATTCTCAACATACAGCACAGCCTTGCAGAACTACTATGCAGCGTTAAAGACAGCGCCGCAGTCAATTTCACAATTCAATCACCCAGGAACGACATTTGGTGATTTCAGTGATTTTGCTCACTACGATGAAGAAATTGACAAGCTGATCACAACAATTGAAGTTGGAAATGGAGAAGGAGCAATCGGAAGTTCCGGATATTTCCCATCTTACGAGTACTATCAGAGAGCACTTGATAAAGGATGGCATGTAGCTCCGACAAACAATCAGGACAACCACAAAGGACTTTGGGGAGATGCCAACACAGCACGAAGTGTTGTATTAGCGGACAGCCTCACACAGGAAAATATCTATGATGCAATGCGCAACTATCGTGTGTATGCAACTGAAGATAATGACTTAAACATTTATTACACATTAGATGGTTATGAGATGGGCTCTATTTTGTCAGAAGGACAGGTAGGAGACACTGTTACTTTAAAAGCAGAATTAAGTGATAAGACTGATGATTCTATCGGAAAAGTTCAAGTCATTACAAATGGCGGACTTGTACTGAAAGAAGAGACTGTTGCAGCCAATACAGATACAGTAGAATTCCAGATAGATAATAACTATTCATATTACTATTTGAAAATCACAGAGGCTGACGGTGATATTGCAGTGACGGCTCCGGTATGGGTAGGAGAAGTGGAAGCAGCAGGAATCAACGGAATCTCTACAACCGAAGTACTTCCGGTAAAAGGAGAGGCATTGCCTGTCACACTGGATTTGTACAACAATGAAGACACAGATATGACAATCAACGCCATTACATTTTCAGTAGATGGAAAAAATGTACATGAAGTTGATTTGGAGAAGAATAACCTGACAAAAGTAGATTCGATGGGAACAGCATCTTACACATTTGATTATACTTATGACAAAGTAGGAAACATGGAACTAAATGTCACAGTGAATGCAACACTCAACGGAGTAGAGAAAGTTTATAGCAGCGTTTTGAAGCTTACATATGTAACGCCGGAGATGGTGACAAAAGTAATCATTGACGGTACACATTACAATGACTATGTGACAGGATATTATGGTGGAAATGTCGGAAACTTTACAAAGATTGCGGGAGACAAGAATGTAAAAGTTGAGGTTGTGAAAGATGAGATCACACCAGAAATGTTAGAAGACTGTGCATTGCTTGTTGTCTCAGCACCGGCAAAGAAAACAGGAACAGCAAATGCCGGAGATTACAAACCTTCGCATTTCAGTGATGAATTTATTAACATGGTAAAAGACTACACAGATAAAGGCGGCACATTAATCGCATGCGGAATTGCAGATTATCAGGATACAACAAGCGGCCAGACAGCAACAGAGATGAACAAGCTCTTAAAAGCAGTCGGGGCAACAACAACCCTGAACAGTGATGAAGCATATGACGAGACAAATAACGGCGGTCAGCCATACCGCTTATATCTGAAAAACTACAACAAAGATTCAAAATATTTAGAAGGTGCAGTAGAAGATCAGGAATACAGTGCATACAGCGGATGTACGGTAAACCTTGACAAAGATGCAGTTGCAGCCGGAAAAGCAGAGGCACTGATTACAGGATATGACACAACATATTCTATTGACTGCAAAGATGAAAACGGAAATCCGGTATCAGGTAGTCCGGTTGTAGTAGAAAAAGGAGATATGGTGGCGCTTGCACATGAGACGCTTGATAGCGGTGCAAATGTATTTGTGGCAGGAACTGTATTTATCTCTGACTTTGAAGTGAAGGCGGAGCAGGATAATATTTGGGATCTGCCATACCTCAACAAGACAATTGTAGAGAATATTTTGGATGAAGTGACAGTAGAGCTTGAGACGACACCGATTGAGACAGTGCGTAAAGAAGGAAAAATGGGTGATGTATTTGCAATCGAAGGCTATGTGACAGCAGGTACGAGCAATGAAAATAACAAATTCTTTGATGCTATTTACGTGCAGGACGACACTGCCGGAATTACCGTATTCCCATATGCACAGACGGGTCTGGAAATCGGAACAAAAATCAGAATTACCGGATATGTAGACGCATATCAGGGAGATAAAGAAATCCAGATCATTAAAAGCGAGATCATTCCAGATGATACCCATGTGTATGATCCGGAAAAACTATCTGCAAAAGATGCGATGAATTATGAAGAGAACGGAGGAAAGCTTGTTCAGATCAGTGGAAAGGTAACAGATGTAGTTTACAGTGCAGATGGAACCGGAGTATCACAGTTCTGGATTGAGGATGGAAGCGGAGAAAAAGGAAATGTCTTTATTGACGGTTATATTACTTCCGGAACAACCGGAAAGAATGAACTGGCATCTTTCGTGAAAAAAGGAGCAACCGTTTCGGCAGTAGGACTTGTATATGCACATCCGGAAGGAGAGTCAGACATTCCGGTCACATGCTTAAGAGTCCGTAACTGTGATGAGATTAAACAAGAACAGACTGGCGTGACAGTTGATAAGAGTGCGCTTTTGGAAGAAATAGAAAAACTTCCTGCAAAATCACAGAGCAGTTATACAGAAGAAAGCTGGAACAACTATGCTACGGCATTGAAAGAGGCACAACGTGTATATGCAGATGAAAATGCAACACAGGCAGAAGTAGATGCAGCAGTAAAAGCACTTCAGGATGCGAAAAAGGCACTTGTAGAAAAGAGTAATAATGGCAATGGCGGTAATAACAACAATGATGGAAATACCGGAAACGGTGGAAATGCCGGAAGCGGCAGTCAAAATGGAAACGGCAGTCAAAATGAAAACGGCAAGAAACCTCAAAATACAGCAAATAAAGGGGCTCAGACCGGCGATCAACAACCTGTTACAATGTATCTGGTTCTGATTGCAGCCTCAGTGATCGCAGTGTCATTTACAAAAAAGAGAAAAGTAAACTAAACAGCAAAACAGGTGAACAAAAATGAAAAAATTATGGAATTCACCTATGAAAAGGAAAGGTGGCCAGTTGCTCATTGGGGTGCTGGCTGCCCTTGCTTTTATATTGGTGATCTACTATGCAAACCATGACAGACCAGTTTACAAAGAAGGAGATACATCAGGGACTTCTTATGAAATTGGAAAAGTAGTTGGAATTCTGGAAGATAACGTGACTGTAGATGAGAGTACAGATGGTCTGTGGCGTGGGGATATGAAACTCCAGGTAAAAATACTGACAGGAGCATACAAAGATGAAACTGCAGAAGTAACAAACTATTTCAGTTCTCTGTATAATGTCAGAGTCAGTCAGGGGGATAAAGTATCTATCCGAATTGATACAAATGATGATGGAGGATATCAGGTATCGGTCTATAATTATTATCGAGTACCACAGATTATAGCAGCGATTGCAATTTTTATCTTACTGTTAATTGTCATTGGCGGAAAAAAGGGAGCAAAATCAGCGGTTGGCATTATATTCACGATGGTGTGTATTATATGGATTTTACTGCCGCTTACAATGAAAGGATATTCGGCACTCCTTGTAACAATTGTTCTCATTCTGGTTTGTAATCTGGTAACCTTCTTTTTGATAGATGGAATTCAGATTAAGACTGTGGTCGCAGCAATCGGAAGCATGTGCGGAGTGCTTGCAGGAGCAGGATTTTCTGTTATTGCACAAAGATTCATGTCAGTGACAACATACCAGATGGAAGAAGCGGAAAATTTACTTCTCATCATGGGAACAACTGATTTAAAGATAAAGGATCTCTTCCTGTGTGGAATCTTAATTGCATGTATGGGGGCGGTAATGGATGTGGCAATGAGTATTGCATCTTCCATTGCGGAACTTCACATAGTAAATCCACAACTGACAAGGTGGGAGTTGTTCCGGTCAGGAATGAATATTGGAAAAGATGCAATGGGAACAATGTCGAACACATTGATTCTTGCATTTGCAGGAAATTCATTAAACATGATGGTTATGATCTATTCCTACGGAATCGGATTCCAGCAGTTGATGAATACAGACTTTATAGCAATCGAAGTAATCAGAAGTATTGCCGGAAGTATCGGAATTATATGTACCGTGCCGTTTGTGGCGTTTATAGCCGCTACAGTATTTGCAAAGAGTCACAGCACAAAATAGTGCTGTGTCTTTTTTTGTAACTTTTTATAAAACAATAAATACATATTGAAAAACGATAAAAAACTATTGAAAAACAGAATGTTATGTGATATATTAACATCAACAAATAAGACATTAAAAGAAAGGAAAAGCTATGAGAGAAGAAAAAATTATTAAATTTACAAAAATCATATTAGATATCATGTATTTTTCTGGAATGATAGTTGTTGTGACTTTGCCGTTCACTCTAAAATTAGCAGGAGAATACTATTCAGTAGCAATTGCTCAGAATTATTACAAGATGCTGGTTGTATTTGCATCATCATCTATATTTGGAATATTTATTTTAGGACAGCTCCGTAAAATGATGAAGACGGTAATTTGTGATGATTGCTTTGTGTGGCAGAATGTAAAAAGTTTAGAAATTATGTCAGTCTGCAGTTTTAGTATTTCTATTTTATTTATTTTAAAAGTATTTTTTGTCCCAACACCGGCCACATTGATTATTATTCTTGTATTTTTCATCGCAGCACTTTTTTGTATTGTATTATCCTGTGTTTTTCGCCAGGCAATCAATTACAAAGAAGAAAATGATCTTACAATTTAGGGAGGTGCCATATGGGAATTATCATTAACTTAGACGTCGTCATGGCACAGAGGAAAAAGGGGCTGACAGAGCTTTCAAAAGAGGTGGATATCACGATGGCAAACTTATCTATTTTAAAAAATAATAAAGCAAAAGCAATTCGGTTTTCTACATTGGAAGCAATATGTAAGGCTCTTGATTGTCAGCCGGGAGATATTATTGAGTATGTTCCTGATGAAGAAGAGTGATATTGAAAAGGAGAGGATAGTATGAATACTTTGACAGATGTAATGAACTATTTTCATTTTGTTATGATTGCGGTATATGTGCTTGGTGGAATTACTGTTATTACAACAGTGGCAAATATAAAAAAGAAAAATTGCAGAACAGTTTTTCTCGTAATTTCCACAATGGTTCTGTTTGCATTGATATCAATCTATTTCTTTTTTGGTGTATTGGCGGATAACTATGCGGCAAACCTGTCATTTTGGCAGATTCATTTGAATGGAATTGCTTTCATAAGTGTGATTTGCTGGATAATACAGATTGTATTTTTATTCTTGACAAGAAAAAAGAGGTGTCATTATGGAAAAAACATTGATTAGCAAAATGGAAACACAATTTCCATTCTTTGGTCTAATGAGTCTTTTATACGGAATGATATTTGCGTTTTGTATGTACAGTAACTTCAATGGTGTTACGTTTCCGATTCTTATTGTGGTTACAATATTGTTTGGAGTCCGATATGTGAAAAAGATTGGGCTTACAATCCAAAGATATACATGGATTTATATTTTAGGGATGATATTGCTTGCAATTTCAAGCTTTATGACGACCAATGCATTTATCATATTTTTTAACTGGGTTGGAATCTTTTTATTGTTTGTTGTAATGATGATACATCAGTTTTACAAAGACCTCAATTGGAGCTTTCAAGTATACTTTAGAAATATAATTGTGGTAATTGGAATAACGCTTGGGAGTATCGTTTATCCGTTCCGTCATGCGGCAGCGTATATTGCACCAAAATCATCAAAACAGAAAAGGATTGCAATGTATATTTTAGTCGGAGTGGTAATTGCAGCAGGACTTTTATTGCTCATTCTTCCGTTGCTCGTACATTCAGATCGTATCTTTGAGATGTATTTTGGAAATATAACAAGCCATATTCAATTTGGGAATATTTTTGGAATTTGTATGATGGCTTTGATAATGTGCATTTTATGTTATGCATTTTTCAGTGCACTATGCAGATACCAACCAGAAGAGGAAACAGAGACGAGAGGAAAGAAATGCAATCCGATAGTAGGAATTACATTTACATCTGTTATCGCAGTAATATATCTTTTTTACAGTGTGATTCAGATTATATATCTGTTCATAGGACAGGATGGTGGAATTCCGGCAGAAATCACTTATGCAGAGTATGCACGTTCCGGATTTTGGGAACTTCTCTTTGTGAGTATTATTAACTTTTTGATGGTGCTCGTAAGTATCTATTTGTTTCAAGAAAATAAGATTTTAAAAGGAATCCTTGCAATCATTTGTATGTGTACGTTTATTATGATTTTTTCATCTGCGTACCGCATGTGGATGTATGTAGATGTTTATCATCTTACATTTTTACGGATGTTTGTGCTTTGGTTTTTGGGAACACTTACATTGGTAATGCTCGGAACAATTCTTAGCATTTATAAAAAGAAATTTCCGTTGTTTCGCTATATCATGCTGGTAGTTGGCTGTTGTTATATTGTATTTTCTTTGGCGAGACCAGACTATTGGATTGCAACATATAATATTGCAAATACAGAAAATATGAATATGGGAGAACTGAATTATCTTGTTTATAGTTTATCCGATGATGCAGCACCAGCAATTGCCAAGATCCAGCCACAAGAGATTACATGGAGTGAAAATGATTATTGGTATTATGATGATTTAGAGCAACCAAAGAATGTATTGAAAAATTATTTTTCTGACATAAAGGAAAGATATCGGAATTTGGATATACGCAAGTGGAACTATGCAAAAATGCAGGCTGTAAAAGAGGCAGAACAATATTTGACGGACAAATAAAAAATAGAAAGAAGAGCCAGAATATGATATGATAATACATATTATATTTTGGCTCTTTTAGCCTGAAAGGAGTGACCTACGTGATTCGTACAATCAATATAAAAGAAATTACAACAAATATAAAAGAAATGTGTATCGAAGCGAACCATTTTCTATCTGAAGATATGGAGCGAGCAATGAAGCAAGCCGAAAAAGCAGAGCAATCACCTCTTGGAAAACAGATATTAGAACAGCTTGAGGAGAATCTTCAGATTGCTGCAGATGATATGATACCAATTTGCCAGGATACAGGAATGGCAGTGATTTTTTTGGAAATCGGACAGGATGTCCATTTACAAGGTGGTTCATTGGAGGATGCGGTCAATGAGGGGGTACGTCAGGGATATGTGGAAGGATTTTTACGAAAATCCGTCGTCAAAGATCCTCTTATTCGTGAAAATACAAAAGATAATACACCTGCGGTCATTCATTATAAAATTGTGGAAGGTTCGCAAGTAAAAATCAAAGTTGCACCGAAAGGATTTGGAAGTGAGAATATGAGCCGTGTTTTTATGCTAAAACCGGCAGACGGAATAGAAGGTGTCAAAGAAGCGGTCCTGACAGCTGTTAAAGAAGCAGGTCCGAATGCATGTCCACCGATGGTAGTGGGAGTTGGAATTGGAGGCACATTTGAAAAATGTGCACTTATGGCAAAAGAGGCATTGACAAGAGAAGTCGGGACACACTCTGATATTCAGTATGTCAAAGAGATGGAAGAAGAATTACTTGCGAAGATCAACAGTCTTGGAATTGGACCGGGAGGTCTTGGAGGAACCACGACGGCTCTTGCGGTAAATATCAACACCTATCCAACTCATATTGCCGGACTTCCGGTTGCAATTAATATTTGCTGTCATGTGAACCGTCATATTGTTCGTGTATTATAGGAGGTCATTATGGAAAAATATATAAAAGCACCACTGGAAAAAGAAATCGTAAAAACACTGCGTGCCGGAGATTATGTATATATCACAGGAACAATTTATACAGCACGTGATGCAGCGCATAAAAGAATGGATGAGACATTGCGGGAAGGAAAAGAACTTCCGGTTCCGCTCAAAGATGAGATTGTCTATTATATGGGACCGTCGCCGGCGAGAGATGGACGGGTAATCGGCTCTGCTGGACCGACGACCGCAAGCCGTATGGATAAATACACACCGAAGCTGCTAGACTTAGGACTTGGCGGGATGATTGGAAAAGGAAAACGGTCCAAAGAAGTCATAGATGCAATCATTCGCAATCAATCAGTTTATTTTGCGGCAGTCGGAGGTGCAGGGGCTCTTCTTTCAAAATGTATTCAGGAGTCCGAGGTGGTAGCCTACGACGATCTCGGAACAGAGGCAATACGTCGGCTGACTGTAAAAAATTTTCCCGTTATCGTTGTAATTGACTGCGAAGGCAATAATCTGTACGAAACTGCAATAGAACAGTATAAAAAATAAAAGAGGGCAAAAAGATGAAAAGAATTTTAATGATGGTATTCCGAAATATTCTGCTTGTTCCATATATGTGGTGCAAGCTGTGCTATTATGCAAGTCATGTGGAAAAATACACAGAAAAGCAGCGCTATGACATGTTGAAATTCATTGTAAAACGAGCTAATCGAGGCGGGAATGTACATATTGATGTGCATGGACAGGACAATATACCGAAAGAAGATGGATTTATGTTCTTCCCGAACCATCAAGGACTGTATGATGTGCTGGCGATTGTAGATGCCTGCCCGGACCATCCATTTTCTGTTGTGGCAAAGCAGGAAGTGAAAAATATACAATTTTTAAAGCAGGTATTTGCCTGCATGAAAGCGTTTACAATCGACCGAGATGATGTGAGACAATCCATGAAAGTTATCATGGCAGTGTCAGAAGAGGTAAAAAACGGACGTAACTATCTCATTTTTCCGGAAGGAACGAGATCAAAAAATGGAAATCAAGTCGGAGAATTTAAAGGTGGAAGCTTCAAAGCAGCCACAAAAGCAAAATGTCCGATTGTACCGGTTGCACTGATTGATTCCTTCAAACCATTTGATACAAAGACAATTTCACAGGTTGATGTGCAGGTACATTTCTTGAAACCGATGCATTATGAAGAGTATAAAGATATGAAGACATTGGAGATTGCGGAAGAAGTAAAAAGACGGATTGAGGAAGTTATGAAGGAGAATGAGCGGTAGGAGAGAGCCATGAAAATAAAGAGAAAATACTGGATTATTTGTGGTTGTATCGTATTTGCAATATTAGTTTCAGTTTATATTGTCAATGAAAATCAGTCGCGAACAGTAGTTAAAAATCAAATTAAACAGTTACCGTTAAGTAATGAGTATATTGATACAAATTTTTATTATGAGCAATTAACCTCTGATGAGCAGGAGGTTTACCATAAAATTATAGAATAGTTAGATGTGTATCAAGGTGGAGAGATTCTTTTGGATAAAAAGATATCGGTCAACGAATTATCTAGAATCGCAGATGCAGTTCGGTTTAACAATCATAACAACTATTTTTATTTTCTTTTTACATTACCATTCACATCAGAAAATAAACTTGTAAACTGGGGAACAAATCAGAAAAAAGAGGACTTGGAAGAGAAAAAGATAGGTAAACTATTATTGGAACTCTATGTTGGAGAGGAAGACACGAGGTTAAATCAGTTTGAAATTTCGGATGATATGATTGTGACAAATTATGAATCGGAAAAGAAAATTTTTTCAACAATTTCCAATGATTTAATGAATCAATATGAGAGTATTCAAAAAGAGGCGAATGAAATATTAGATGATGTTATTTCTAAAATGCCTAAAAATCTGACACAGGAAGAGGCAGTTGAGTATTTTAGTAATTGGATCATCGAAAATATGGATTATACAGAGAACTATACACCCAATATAGGATATGGAGAGGCGAAGGACGAAGAATTACAATTTAGTGTGTATATTTCATCTGTGACAAATAAATCTGCAGTGTGTGCGGGGCTTTCCATGATTTTATCAGAGCTATGTCGGAAAGTTGGGATAGAGTCCTATGTTTGTCTTGGAACAGTGTCTAATGGAGGAAGTCCTTTAAATCATGCATGGACAGCAATTAAAATAGGGGACACAACATATTACAAAGATCCGACGAAAGAAGTCGGTGCAAGCAAGATATTTCCGCTAAAGACGCGAGAACAGCTGACGAGCGGAAATTATATTCTTAGATTTAGCAGCCATTTTAAATATTAGTTTACAGTAAAACAAAGCGAGGAGTGATAAAAATGAAGTTATATACAGGTACGGGGGACACAGGTATGACATCTTTACTCAACGAGACTAAGGTGTCAAAGGCAGATGACAGAATTGAACTGTTAGGAACAATAGACGAACTAAGCAGTAATATTGGTTTGGCAAAAATTGTGGTAAAAGAAGAACAAAAACGAGATTTATCTGCGATTCAACAGGTACTGCTTACAGTGATGGCAGGAATTGCAGACTCTGCGAATGCAGACTTTAGAGTAAACAATGAGCAAATTACTTATATTGAAAGCCAAATTGATAAGATAGAAAATGCATTTCCAAGAGAAAAGAAATTCATTCTCTACGGTGGATGTGAAGCATCCGCACGTCTAGATGTCGCGCGGTCAGTTGCAAGGCGTGCAGAAAGATGCTTTAAAAGGGTAGAACTTCAATATCATGTGGATAAGAAAGCAATGCAATATATGAACAGACTGTCTGATTATCTATATATTATGGCAAGATATGAGGATTACAAAGAAAAATAAAATGCCTGAAATCCTTAATAAAAACAAGGAATTGAGTCAATATGAAAATTAAGTTAAAAAAACCGTTGACATTTGTAAAATCCTCTAGTATAATAACTTTTGCATTGCAGGAGAGCAATGTGAATATCATATCAAAAAACAATTCGGAGAAATACTCAAGAGGCCGAAGAGGCGCCCCTGCTAAGGGTGTAGGTCGGGCAACCGGCGCGAGGGTTCAAATCCCTCTTTCTCCGCTTTGAAAAAAGAGTATTAAAATAAAAAATAAAAAACTTTAAAAAAGTTGTTGACAAGCTCTGAAAGATGTGGTAATCTAATATAGCTGTCGCAAGACAACAAAAACAAAGAACATTGATAATTAAACAACAGATGACAAGATAACCCTGAAAGATTCTTAAAAGAGAAAAATTCAGAACGGACATGAAAATGTCAACCTAAAACAGTAAAGGGAAAGATAGCTAGCAGTTATCTGAACCGGAACAAACACTTTTAACGAGAGTTTGATCCTGGCTCAGGATGAACGCTGGCGGCGTG